>ERZ834798.517-NODE-517-length-45329-cov-12.547798_pt1 | contig 45329 bp, 49 predicted proteins | sample MGYA00519689_ERZ834798 | MGnify/ENA primary metagenome ERZ834798 (study PRJEB31850, sample SAMEA3708761) | human gut metagenome | biome: human gut; feature: human-associated habitat; material: faeces | place: China | collected 2014 ...
AAATATATAGGCTGTACAAAGAAACTGGAGAGACAGATGTTATGCCTAGAGTAGCACCTTATTATATAAATCAAAAAGGTGAAAAAATAACCATGACAGGCGAAGAAAGAACAAAATATCAGAAAATATCAGGAATGATAATTGAAGATAGTGTTAATAAATTATTAAAAAATAATGATTATCAACAATTAAACAATACCGAAAAAGCGGACATAATAAACAAAATAGTAAACTATTCTTACAATAAAGCAAGAGAAGAAGTATTAGGCATAGAAATGAGTAACGAATATAACAAAATAAATAGTTATGTGGATGATGGCGGAAATGTAGCGGATTATTATTTGAACAAGAAAGAAATTGATTACTCATATAGCAATCCTGGAAAATATAAGACAATTACTCAAATAACTTCATATAATGATTATTTATCATATAAAGAGAATATTGATACAATAAAAGAAAAATTTACTAATTCCTCACAAAGAAAAGCAGCAGTTATAAAATATGTTAATTCATTAGATTTAACTATCCCTCAAAAAGCAATGCTTATTAAAATGAATTATTCTTCTTATAATGATTATAATAATCAAATAATTAACTATATAAATAAACAAAGTATTTCTCTTGAAGACAAAAAAGAAATACTAGAAGAATTAGGATTTAAAGTAAGAAATGGTAAGGTGTATACAAAATGATAGATAAAAGGGATATAAATAAACTTAGAACACCAGAAGATTTAGAAAGAAAATACGATTTGAAAAGTATTTTTTCTTTAAAAGAAAATTATGAACTTCAAAAAAATGGACTTAATAAAGTAGAAAATGAATTAAATAATTTTGTTATTGCAACAGGAAAAAATTTAAAAGAACTCCAAGACCAGGTAGATGGAAACATCACTACCTGGTTTTATTCTGGAGTTCCTACTGATGTTAATGAGCCTGCTAGTACATGGACTACTGATATTGAAAAGAACAATCATTTAGGTGATCTTTACTATGATAAAGAAACTGGCTATGCATATCGATATTCACTTGATAATGAGACCTATTCTTGGATAAAGATTACAGATAACGATGTTACTCAAGCCTTAGCAATAGCAAATAGTGCTAAAGATACTGCAGATAGTAAAAGAAGAGTTTTTGTGGTACAGCCTACAACACCATACGATGTTGGTGATTTATGGATAAAAGATGAAGAACTATATAGATGTCAAACTACTAAAGCAAAGGATGAAACATTTGAAGAAAATGACTGGATAATTGCTACTAAATATACTGATGATACTAAAGCAAATCAGGTGGGTGAAAATCTTACTATACTAAGTGGAACAGTTACTGAAATAAGAAAAGATGTTGATAAGTTAGATACTACTATGACAAATACAACTTCACTTGTTGATGAACAAGGTAGAAGCATAGGTATTTTGCAAGAACAACAATCAGAGGTTACTCAAACAGTAAACAATTTTGATATATCTATGAAAAATGTGCAAAAAACATTAGATACTCAAAATGGTTCTATTCAAACACTTGAAGGCAAGATTACTGATATGAATTTTAGTTTTAGCACTAAAGGTTTATCTGTAGGTACATCTAGTGATGCAAACAATTCATTGCTTGATAACCGGGGTATAAAAGTATATAACTACGAAAAATTAAATGCTATCTTCAATAACAAAGGTTCTGGTATAGATAAACTTATTGTTACTGGTACTGCTCAAATAGGATACTTAAAGTTTATTAAGTCTACTAAGAACAATAAAAAAGTAACAAAAATCTATCATTTAAAAGAATTAATAGAAGATTTAGAGGACTTGGAGGTGTAATATATGGCAACAATAAATGGAAGTACTAATAACAGCCAATGGACATTTAAATTGGAAGTTACAGAGGGAAATTATGATATAACAAACAATACTTCTCCAGTAACAGTTACAATGTATTTGGGTAGAGCTAGTTCACAAAGTTATGTCGGTGGAAATTGGACTGGAAATATAACCATAGATGGTTCTTCTTATGATTTGAGTGGCAACATACCATATCCAACTTATATAAATGGTGGTGAGTGGTATGAGGTAGCTTCTTATTCTAAGACAGTAAAGCATAATAATGATGGAAGCAAAAATGTTAGTGTTAGCGCTAGCATGTCTAGTAGTTATTTTACACCTAGTTATTCTAGTGCTAGTGGGGCTGTTTCACTTGCTACTATACCTAGAGCGAGTGGTGTTGCTTGTAGTAGCCCATACATTGGTGATAATGCAATTATCAGTATAGATAAGAAATCTTCTTCATTTACTAATACATTAACTTATAAAATATACTCTAAGTCAGGATCTTTAACTGGTACCATTGCTACTAAAACCAGTAATACAACAGTGCAGTTTCAAACAAGTACTAGAGAGGACAGCATATATGCTTTAATTCCTGATGACACAGAAGCTTCAGGTACAATTTATTGTACAACATATAGTGGCAACACACAAATAGGTTCAACACAAAGTACATCTTTTAGATTATATGCTAAAGAGAGTGCATGTAAACCAAGTGTAACAGCAACAATAGTAGATACTAATACTGATGTTACAGATATCACAGGAAGTAACACTAAGTTTATCAAATATATTTCTAAACCTAAAGTAACTATTAATGCTACTGCTAAAAAAAGCTCTAGCATAAAGAAATATTATGTTTCATTAAATGATGGTCAAACATCAAGTACAAAAGAAACCCCATTTAGTACAATTGGTTCAAATAAAGTAAATGTATCTGCTACCGATAGTAGAAAATATGCCGGATATAATGATTATACTTTAGACATGATTGACTATATCAAGTTACACATAAATACTATATCAATAACTAGACCAGAAGGAACATCAAACGAAGCAATACTAAATTGTAATGGTGCTTACTACAATGGTTCATTTAGTGATACTGTAACAAACACACTTAGTGGTAGTTTTAAATATAGAAAGTCAGGAGAAAAAGATTGGACTGATGGTGGAAGTATAACTCCAGCGATTACAAATAACACATTTAAAATTACTAACTTATCACTGGGCACCTCATTTGATTATAATGAAGAATACCAATTTAAAGTCATTTTAAAAGATAAGTTCTTAACAGTGGGCTCTTCTGACATAGAGGTTATAACTTTACCGAAAGGACAAGAAGTGGTGGCAATAGGCGATGGTGAAGTATATGTAAACGGTATCTTTTACCTAAACGATATTGGATTAGATGTTGAAGTAGTAGATGAATGGTAGAAAGGAATTGATAAATATATGAATAAAGTTAACACTAAGTTAATTAGGGGGGGGGGTTGTATTTTTACAACCACAACCAGAGAGGAGGAAAAGGCTATTATTTAGGCTTTTCTCTTCAAAAGAATCTCTTGAAAAGGAGGTTCGATGTTAGAGGTGGTTTAATTGAGTAAATCAGTTAAACTAAAAAATGATGTTTATTTAGATACGAGTAGTATAGTACACAATAAAAAAAATATGTCAGAAATAATGAATGATATGGGAAACTCTTCATTAAAAAGTAAAACATTACTTGGTTTTGAAAGCATAGACAAACTTCAAGAGTATGTCGTATCATTGAAGCCAAATTGGACAACATATATATTTCATGTTTCTATAAATGGAAATGGAAGAACAGTTATCGTTTCAAAAACTTCAGATTTATATTCTGCAATGTTAGTATTTGGTTATGGTCAAATGACACTTTATTCTTTAATAAATGGTGTATGGTCATCTCGTTCTTTATAAATAATACTCTAACATAAAAAATAAATGAGTAAAAGTATAAAGTTTAATAATAATACTTATGTAGATAGTTCTGCAGTAGTACACAACAAAGAACTTTTATCAACTATATTAGAAAAAAGTGTAAGATTTAAGAAATTTGAAATTAAGTTTGATGTATCAAATAAGTCAGTTGGTGATTGGGTCGAAGGACATACTGAAAATAATATACCTCCAATCGGCGGAATGACACAAATTGGTTTCGTAACTGATACGATTAGTTATGCTGATAAGAATTTTGTACTGGAACCACAATGGAGAAATTATAAGGTGTATGCAAAAATGTTGATTGGATATAAAGAAGGAAGTAATACTTATCTTACTATGACAGGATACATTGTGTATGCAAAACTATCAATAATAGACACAGTATTACTTACATAAGTATTTGCCTAAAATAATTATGGCACAATCAATAAAATTAAAAAATAATAAATATTTGGATAGTGGCAGTATTGCCAAAGGAAGAAAAGATTTAAATACTTACTTTTCTGAAATATTTAAAATGCAACAATTTAGTACTGATAAATTTTCGGTAACTGCTGGAACACCCAAGAGAGGTTCATTACCAATAACTATCCCTACTGGCTATAAACTGTTTTTTATTAGATTAAGTTATTACAACTATTGTGATGCTAATTTCGTTCAGTATGCGTTTAATAAGTATGTCAATAAAATATATTGGTATTTAACACCAAACTTTTCAGCATCGGATGAACAACTTTGGTTTGATGTAATATATATCAAGGAAGAATTATTTTAAACATTAAAAGTAGTATTAAATTAATGTAAGGAGAGTGATAGAAATGATTAAAATAATAGGAAAAGAAATACGAATAAAGAGGAGAATAACATTATGGAACAAATAAAAATAGATGAACAAACAAGGAAACTAGACAAACGAAGAATTATTATTGGTTATGCAAGTGAAAACAAGATTGAAAGTATTAAATTTGAAATTCCTGACAAATATAACAATTATAATAAAAAAGCTTGTTTTAGAACGGACGAAAAAGAATTTTCACTTCTTATAGGAAAAGATAACATTTTAACTTTAACAAGCGATATAACTAAGCTTGAACAAGTTGATATGGCCATTGAATTTTTCGCTGATGATATAGTGGCTAGAACTAGCGTATTAAGATTGATATTTCGAGATACTGTTACTGGTGGCGATGTGTTGCCTAGCGATCCAAAAGTTATAATTCTTAATGAATTGATACAACAGGTAAATAATTTAAAAGGTGTCTCAAATACAACTACAAATGTTACAGGGACTTTTATAAAGATTAAAGATGCTGAAGCAGGTAGTGTAAAAGGAATAACGCTTAAAAGCGGAACACCAACAAAAATTATTCGTGTGGGAAGTAATTTCTTTGATGGAAATCTTTCTGTTGGCTTTTATGGAGATACAAATTTAAACATTTCTCCAAATGCTTTGTTTCGTTCTTTTACAATAAATTTGCCAAGAGGAAGTTATACACTTTGTTTTGACAAGAGCGTCGCTATTATTAAGAGAAAAATTAACAATGAATTTATATCCGCTAATGTTGAAGATATAAAGACTTTTGGCTTCATTCTTACAAATGGTGGTAATGTGTCATTTAGTTTCCGTAACAATGATAGAAGCAATTGGAGCAATAATCAAAAAGTTTGGATAATTCGTGGCAGTGAAAACATGGTTTATAGTGAATACAAGAGGCAGGAAGTTTCTATTGAAAATGCAGGCACACTAACATTATTAAATGGGGAAAATAACATATTCACTGATGTGGATAATGCTAAATTAGAACTTACATATATTCCTAATCAAATACTATATATGAAAAATTTAATACAGAATAATAGCATAAATCATATTGTAGGACTTATACGAAGTGGAGAAATAACAAAAATTAAAGTTATTGGAGATAGTATAACTCACGGGGTCGGTGGTACAGGCTTTCAACAAACCTATGGTGATGGAAATGTTATTTGTATAATCGATGAGATGCCTGGTTCAAACGGCTATTCTTTTAGAGTGAATACAAAAGGTGTTTGTTGGGCGAATAGTTTCAAAAAATATATAGAAACAAAATATCCTTATGTATCAGTTAATTGCTGGGGTACTAGAGGTATGTCAGCACATAGTTGGCTGACTAGAGGACACACCGAAAATAATGTATTTAAAAATTGTTTGGAACAATTAATAACTGATGAAGATGAACTTGTCATCTGCATGATAGGTACGAATGATAGGTCTCAAGGTGCAAATATAGAAGAATTCGCTTTAAACATGACCACGGTTATAAATTATATACTTGGTAAAGGAAAGAAGTTATTATTAATGTCTAGTTTGCCAGCAAGTTTATCAAATGAAAACAATGGTACGCAAAATTTTCATATGGAAGATGTTAATAATTTACTTTGTAATTTTGCCAACAATTACAATTTATGGTTTGTTTCATTATATAATGAAGTAAATAAATATTTAAGAAATAGTAAAACTTCATTGAATAGTATTTTGGGTGATGGATTACATCCAAACGATGAAGGATATGATTTAATGTATAAATTGTTGCTTGAGGCTTTAGGTTTTGGTGTACCAATAGAATAAAAAAATTTGGCGGAGCGATAAAAATGGAAAGTATAACACTAGGACAGATAGCAAAAGGACTAGCCTTTATAGTAGCTTTAATTGGCTCTGTAGTCTATTTAAAGAAAGGTACTATAAAAGGCTTGTCTAAAGTAATAGATAAACAATTGGAACCAATAAAGGCGGAAATAAAAGAAATAAAAAAAGAAATACAAGATGTAAAGAAAGAAACTTCAAAGAATAATTTATCGGGTATAAAGACCGATCTCATTAATTTTATGGAATTAGCAGACAAGAAAACAATATCTGCAGAACAAAAGATAAGAAGTTATGAATTATACGATTATTACTGTCAACATGGTGGTAATTCTTATGTTCACGACATGTGGGAAAAATTAAAGAAAGAAGGTAAACTGTAATGAAAAACGAAGTATTAAAAAAAATAGCAAAATTAATTGATTTAAAGAGTATTATGACAATAATTATGATAATCGCTTTAGTCATAGGCTGGTTTACTAATAAAGTAACAAGCGAACAATTCGTACCTATGGTAATGATGATAATGACATTTTACTTTGCTAAGAGTGATAAGAAAGGTAGTGATATTAATGAATAGCGAAGAATTAATATTAACAGAAGAAATGGAATTAGAGTTAAGTAATGGAAAGGGGGATGAAGTAGATGAGTAAGTCAAGTTTAGTAGATGTAAATGTACCTGCTTATGAAGGTAATTTTACATATGGAAGAAGTGGAAGAACTATTGAAGCAATTACTATTCATCATATGGCAGGAGTTCTTTCAGCAGAACAATGTGGAATGATATTTCAAACTGTTGGAAGATACGGTAGCTCACATTACGGTATTGGTAACGACGGGAGAATTGCAAGTTATGTAGATGAAGAAGACACTGCATGGACTAATTCAAACTGGGATTCAAACTGTAAGTCAGTAACTATTGAAACTTCTAACTCACAAGCAGGAGGAAATTGGCCTGTATCTGATAACGCTTTAAACAGTCTTATTAGATTAGTAGCAGATATCGCTAACAGAAGAGGCTTGGAAATATTAGTACCTGGCAAAAATTTAACTTGGCATTCAATGTTCACAAATACTACTTGTCCTGGCGACTACTTAAGAAGCAAAATGCAGTATATCGCAGATGAAGCAAATAAGATTAATAATCCGGAGCCAATCAAGGAAAAAACTACAGAGGAATTAGCACAAGAAGTTATCGCTGGTAAATATGGTAATGGTGAAGACAGAAAGAATGCATTAGGCGATAGATATGCAGAAGTACAAGCAAGAGTTAATGAAATCCTAGCACCTACGCCAGAACCAAGTGCCGATATTCTAGATTTAGTTAGAAAAACCATCAGAGGAGACTTTGGAAATGGTGAGGATAGGAAACAAGCTTTAGGCTCTAACTACGAAGAAGTTCAAAGACAAGTTAATTTAAATATCCAAAATGGAACTACAAATTGGGACAATGTAAGATTATATTAAATTGAAGTAGGACTTAAACACCTACTTCTTTTTTTATGCCTTGATTTGCATTTTTTCTTAAATTATGCTATAATATTCAGCCAAATGAGGGGATAATATGGTTGAAAAAAGAATAAGCGATAAGCAATTTATTTATAGACTAACAAGAAGAAAAGATACTATTTTAATAATTAAATATAATTTAAAAAATAAAAGAGCATGGTTTCAAACCAATAGTATGCCAAAAAGAAAAGCTATAGACATTAACAGAGTAGTTAACCTATAGCTTTTTTATTTTAGATAATTTCTTCTAAATGCCTTAATAAACTCTTCTCTAGAGCCGATATTTTCTTCCCAGTATAATTGACCTTGTTTGTGCCAATAATCGTTAAATATGGCATTATTTTGATTGATAGAGTGGCATTCTCTACATAATGGCAAGATGAAATTATATTTGATGGAGTTAATTCTATTGCGGCCTCCGTAAACCTCGTGAAGGTCGTTTTTCTTTTTGCCGCATAAATAGCAGTGTTCTAAATCTTCAGTAAATACAGATTTTCTATTTTTCTCTAATTTTGTCAATTTCTTCGATTTATTGTGCATTTTTATCTTTTTTTGTTGCTCTTTTGTCAATGTTTGTGAATATTTTCTCATTTGATTGTTATTTGATTTTTGTTGTCCACTTGTAGCCGGACTTTTTTTGCCAAAAGTGGACTTTTTATATTCTTTATTATTACATTCTCTACAAGTAGAGAGTTGTATTTCTTTGTTTATTAATTTACAATATGGTTTATTATTTCTTTTCTTTAGGTTTATACAATAGTTATTCATGACTTCATCCTTTCTAAAGTCTCTATTGATGTACGAACCTCCATATTGCGTTACGAGATATTTAGCCATTCTTATATCTTTCTTTTTGATATTTACAGGATATTCAAGTGATTTTACATATTTCCACATTAGCTTTGCACCTCCCAAGGCCATGGTGAATTATTCCAAGTCCAATTATTTGTTTGAACAGGACTTGATGTAGTTAATGGTCCATATTTACTTTCGTATAATGTTACTAATTCTTTTTCTTTCTTTAGATAAGTATTGAATCTATTTAGTGCTTCTTTATTGTTAGGATATAAATCTAGGTAAAGATTCATTTCAATCATAGCAAATCTTTGTTCATCTATTTGTAGTAATAAATCTTCTTTCTCATTATTTGCTTTTAACTCTTGTGGTTTATAGTTTTTGTATTCATCATATAAGTTATTAAAAAGATTACCTCGTTTAAAACCAAGTTTTGTATCTAAAATATTGTTATTAGTAGGCATTACTGCATTTGGATATAATGCTTGATAGTTCATATCATAGATCATACTATTTGGATCTGCTAAAAAATTCATATCATTATAATTATTATTTAGATAATTATAATAGTCGTTAAAATTATTCATTATTTTTCCCTCCTAAAATAGGTTATGATACTGATTAATTTGTGTATGGGAATATACCTAGGTTGACAAAAATTATTTATTTAAATATAATTTTGTATGAGAGAAGTGATATGATGTTTAATAGAAATAATGAGCCGATTATAATTAAAAATGATGAATTTAGGAAATGTATTTTATTTATTTCTTTTCCGATATATGATTATAAAGAAGAAGAGTTAAAAATACTTAAAGATGTTATTTTTGATAGAAGTGAAAAATATGATACTAAAAGAAAACTAGCAATAGCGTGTATTAATAATTATTGTTTATCTTATCGTAGTAAGATATCTTTTATAGGCAATAATGCTTTTTTAGAATTTGCTTTAATTTATCCTTCTGTTGCTAGTTTAAAAAAAGATGTTCTTCAAGATAATCTCCTATTTGCTAGGGAAATGATTTTTAATCCTTACTTAGAAAATGGTGTTTTTTCTGAAAAACTAGTAAGAGAATCTATTGAGATGTATAAGGAAAGTGTTAAGAATAAACTTAAAAGATATGATGGCTATTGTCAATATAAGAATGATCTTTTAATTGATGAGAATGATTATCTTGTTTCAAAAGTATTTAAAGATTTATCTTTGTTAAGTAATGTTACTAGTGAGAGATTATATAATGTTTATAAGAAGATTATTAGCGGGCCACCACTTACTTTTCTAATAGGTAATGTTGATGAAAAGAAATCTAAAGAACTGGTTAAAGAAATTATTCTTGATAACAAGATTAGTAATGTTAAATTTGAGACTGATTATAATGTATATGTTAAAAATATTTCAAATAGTGTTGAAGTGGTTAGAGAAAATAGTGAGTTTTCTACGAGTAGTGTATGTTGCAATTACAAAGTAAGAGATATGTGCTGCTATAGAGATAGGGTACTACTTACTATAGTTAAAAATTTACTTAGTTCTAATAATTCGGATGTTTTATTTAATTATTTGAGAAATGATAATGATTTGGTATATAGAACTAATGCTTATACTTATGGCTTTGGTACTCTTTCTTTGATTTCTTTTACTGGTAGTAAAAATATTGATATGATTTTTGAACTATATGAAAAGGCTATGAATTATATATCTGATATTAATTATATAGAGAGCAGGCTTCCTCTATTTACGGAAAAGGCTAGAATTGATAATGAACTTGATAAAGAGGAACTTAGTACTATATTATTTGATTATGTTGATAAATATCTTGGTTATACTAATGAAAAATATTATGATGTTATTAAGAGTATTAAACCTTTAGAAGTTAAAGATTTTATTGATAATAGACTTGTTATGGTTAGTAAATATATAGGAGTTGGTAAGGATTATGAATAAGGCTAAATTTATTACTTTGGATAATGGACTTACTATTCTTATTTATACGGATAATAGTAAGAGTACTAATCATGTGGAATTATATACTTTCTTTGGTGGTAATAATGGTGAATATGTTGATTATAATGGTAATACTAGGAGTATTAAACCTGGTACTGCTCATTTATTGGAACATTATATATGTGAAAATACAGTAGAGGGAAATTTACTGGATAATTTAAGAAAATATAATATACTTAGTTGTAATGGTGGTACTAATAATGAGAATACTTCATATTTCTTTAATACTGTTACTAATTTTTATGAATGTTTAGAAACTTTTCTAAGGGAAATTTATAATATTTCTTTTACTAAGGAAAAACTTGATAAGACAAAAATGGCTGTTTATAGTGAGATTAGAGATGATAAAAATAATGAAAAAAATAAGATTATTGAAAAGAAAATAAATGGGTTGTTTACTATTAATAGAAAGACTTTGGGAAGTAGTGGTAGTGTTAAAAGTATTACTATTAAGGAAATTAAAGATGTTTATGATAATATTTATATTCCTTGCAATCAGTTTCTTGTTTTAGCGGGTAATTTTGATTATGATAAAACACTTAGTTTGGTTAAAAATATATATAAAGAAATTTCTTTTAAAAATGATAAAAAACTTTCTAAAGTTAGTGATGTTAAGGATGTTATAAAAAAGAGGACTATATATAAGAGTGATTATATTGATGAAGTTATTTTGACTTTTAAAATTGATGTTAGTAGTTTGTCTTGTTTTGATAAATATAAATTGGATTGGTATTTAAGTTTCTTTTTAGATATTAATTTTTCTAAATATTCAAAAATTAATGAATATATTAATAATTGTTCTGATTATACTGATGATATTTCTGCTTATTTATATTACTTTAATGGTTATTTTGTTATTGATGTAATCGCTTTTACTAAGAAGGTTAATGATTTTGAAAAACTTGTTTTATCTTCGATAAAAAATAGGGATAGTAGTGAAAGGGAAGTATTTGAACTTGTTAAGAAGGATGCTATTACTAGAATATCTGTTAGAAAGGATAGTATAAGTAGTTATGTTGCTCCTACTGAAGAGAATTACATTCGTTTTGGTTACTTAGATGATGATGATATTGATGTTATAGATAAGTTTAATTATAGTGAATATGATAAGATTATTAGTAATATTGACTTTACTAATTATAGTGTTTTTTATAGAAAGAAAAAATAGATTTATTGGTTTTGAGTGTGAACCTTTGTGTTTCACACTCTTTCTTTGAAGCTCTAGGAGTCTTCGAAGATAATCTAGAGCCTGATTATAAGTCTCTAGATTAAGTTTTTTTAATTCAATAATTTGAGTTGTATTTTTTCCTTGACAAAGAATTAATTGTGTAGTATGATTTAATTGTACTAGCACAAGTAGTACAATCATATATTACTATGAAAGGAGAAAATTATATGATAAAAATAGATAAACTATCTAAAAAATATGATAAAGATTATGTGCTAAAAGATCTTAGTTGTACTATTAAAGATAATTCTATTTATGGTTTAGTAGGTGCTAATGGTAGTGGTAAGTCTACACTTCTTAGAACTATTATGGGTATATATGATACTGATGGTGGTGATATTACTGTAGATGGTAGTAAGGTATATGATAATGATGTTATTAAACAGAAAATGGTTTTTGTTCAAGATGATTTATACTTTAATTCTAATTATACACTTATGGATACTGCTAGATACTATGAATCTATGTATAAGAATTTTGATATGAATTATCTTAAAGAACTTGCTAATATGCTTAATCTTAGTCTTAATAAGAAGATTAGTACTTTTTCTAAAGGTATGAAAAGACAGTGTGCTTTAATATGTGCTATTTCTACTAATGCTGATTATATGTTTTTTGATGAAACTTTTGATGGACTTGATCCGGTTATTAGAAATACTATGAAAAAGATTCTTATTAAGCAAATGAATAAAAAAAATACTACAATTGTTATGACTAGTCATAATCTTAGAGAACTTGAGGATATTTGCGATAATTTGGGTCTTTTATATCAAGGAGGTATTTTGTTTGAGAGTGATGTTGATACTATTAAAACTAATATGTTTAAGGTTCAATTATCATTTGAAAAGAACTTTGATAAAGATGACTTTGAAGACTTTAATATCTTGAGTTTTAAGAAACAGGGCAGTGTGGCTACAATAATTATTAAAGATACTGACGGTAAAAGTAAGAAAAAAATTGAAAAGATGAAACCTTTAATACTTGATTATCTTCCACTTACTTTGGAAGAAGTATTTATATATGAAATGGAGGCTTTAGGATATGAGTTTAACAAGTTTATTTAATTTTAATTATTTAAAAGAAAATATTAAGAAATCTAAAGCTATTATTCTTTTATGTATGTTATTACTTCCTACAATTGGCGGTATTATATTACTAGTGAAATGTAGTCATGGTAGCAATTTTATGCCTAGTATATATGAAGTTAGTGGTCCGGTGCTATTTGGTATGTATCTTGTTCCAGTGGTACTTTCAATTACTTTGTTTAGTTTTATATATAAAAGGGGTTCTATTGATTTTACACTTTCAATGCCTATTAATAAGAAGCAAATATTTCTTACTAATACATTTGGTGGAATAATAATAATTCTTCTTATGCAAATTATTAATTTAATTATTACACTTGCTATTAGTTTAATATATAGCAATATGATTATTGATTATAAGATGTTATTTGATATATTTCTTATATATTCCATTTCTTATATTTTTGTATTTACTTCTTGTAATATAGCCGCTAGTATTTCTTCAAATAAGATTACAACGATTGTTGTTACTCTACTTATATTATTTTTAGTTCCATTTGTTAGTACTTTTATTAAAACTGATGGATTTAATTATAATAATTATGGTACCGCTAGAATTGAATGCCTTAACAAAGAGTGTACACCAGTTATATATGAATGTGATAGTTTAAAGTGTAAAAATGATAAAAGAAATAATATTTATACCGGCTATGTAAATAGAGTAAGTGATAATAATTATACTATGCCTTATAAACTTATTGCAGGAGTATTTTTGGGAGAAGAATTTGATAGCGGTATAAATGTTTCTCTTCTTAAGATGGTATTTTTAAGTATTGTTTATATTGCTGTGGGACTTATTCTTTTCATAAAGAAAAAGTTTGAAATTGTTGGTACTTCTTTTAGAAGTGAGAGAGTTCATATTTTAGTTAGAACTTTAACTACTGTTCCTGTTGTTTGTATACTATACGTAATAATTAAAAATCTTGGATTGTCTAGTCATGATTTCTTTACAATTATACTTTTATTAGTACTTATATTTACTTATTTAATTATTTATGATTTGATTACTAGAAAGAGAGTTACTAATTTCTTTAAAATGGCTATATGTTTAGTTATTGTATCTAGTGCTGTGTGTATTGTTGGTGCTTTCTTTGATGATAAGGAAGAATTTGAAATTAAGGTAAATGATATTAAAGAAATCACCTTTGTGGATGATAATAATATTAATATTGCTTCTACTAAAAATAAAGATGTTATTAATTATGCTGTTTCATTACTTTTAGATGATAATCCTAGGGGAAATGTATATAATATGTATCGTATTAAAACTAAAGTTAAAGGTGATACATATAAATTTACGATATATGTTACTGAAGATGATTATAATTATATTAATAATAATTTAGTAAATGATAAGGAATATTTAAAAACTTTAGAAGATTATAAAGATAGTAGAGTCTTTGGTATTGAATATGATAATGGTTATACTGGTGTAAAGGAAAATAAAGAGTTAGCTAATATGATTATTAACGAATATAAAAATAATAAGGATGCATTAAAAAATGTTAATAATTATGATGGATTACTTAATATTACTTTATATATTTATGATAACTATGCTGTAAGAAATGTTGTTATTAATGTTACTGATAATAAAGATTTAGTACTTAATATACTAAAATATTATAATACTAAAACTAAAGAATATTTAAATAAGATGAATGATAATGATATTTATTCTTATGATATAAATGGTAATTTTTATGATGTTAGTGATGGCTACTATAGTGAACTTTATTCTGAAATTGGTAAGTTTATTGTTGATAATATTGATGAAAATATTGATATTAATAGGGATTATAAATATATTACTATAAATAATGATTATGATAAAAATATATTTGTTACTAATAGAGTAGAAGAACTTGATAAAATTATGGAAAAGTATGTTAATGACAATGATGACGACATTAGTGATGCTGAGACTGCTAGGGTGATGTAGATGAAACAGATTATGATTAATTTGGATTATCAAAGTAGAACTCCTATATACGAGCAAATAGTAAATGGTATTGAGAAGTATGTTGCTGTTGGAATACTTAAGGAGAAGGTTCAAATTCCTTCGATTAGAGAGATGGCTAGTAATTTAGGTATTAATCCTAATACTGTTAAGAAGAGTTATGACATATTAGAAAATAGGGGGGTTATTACTACGATTAGTACTAAAGGTACTTTTATATCAGAAAATACTAAGAAAACTACTAATGATAAGATAGATAGGGAAATTGAAAATATAAAGAAAAAAATATCTGAACTTACTAGGATGGGAATTAGTTTTGATGAAGTAATAGAAAGGATAAAGAAATGAAAATATTAGAAGTTGATAATTTGTGTAAGAATTATGGTAAAGGAAGTACTTTGGTTAAAGCTATTGATAATGTTTCTTTTACTGTTGATGAAGGAGACTTTGTAGCAATAGTTGGTTCTTCAGGTAGTGGTAAGTCAACGCTTTTACATATATTAGGTGCTGTTGATAAACCTACTAGTGGAAAGGTTATTGTGGGTGGTACTGATGTGTTTAAACAAAAAGATGATGCACTAGCAGTCTTTAGAAGAAGAAAAGTAGGACTTATTTATCAGTTTTATAATTTAATACCAATACTTAATGTTGAAGAGAATATGACTCTTCCTATATTACTTGATGGTAGAAAGGTTGATAAAGATTATTTAAAAGAGCTTATAGATATTCTTGGTCTTGAAAGAAGAGTTAATCATTTACCTAATGAGCTTTCTGGAGGCCAACAACAAAGAGTTTCTATTGGAAGAGCACTTATATCTAAGCCGGATATAATACTTGCTGATGAACCTACTGGTAATTTGGATTCTAAGGCTAGTAAAGAGATTATAGATTTACTTAAAATTTCTAATGAAAAATATCATCAAACTATTATTATGATTACACATGATATGAATCTTGCTAAAGAGGCTAATAGAATAATTACTTTAGAAGATGGGCATATAGTTAAGGATGAGAAGATAAAATGAGTATTTTGAATGACTTAACTATAAAGAACTTAAAACTTAATAAAAAAAGAACTATAGTTACAATTGTTGGTATTATTTTATCAACTGCTTTGATGGTAGGAATAGGACTATTATTCTCTTCTTTTCAAGATTATATGATTAGAGAAACTATTAGTTATAATGGTAAATATGAGGCTGAGTATGGTGATGTATCTTTAGATAAATTAAATAGTATTGATAAGAAAGATTTCAGCTATTTTTATCAAAAGCCTATTGGTTTTAGTAAGTTTGATTCTGCTAATGAATATAAACCATATATTTATATTTCAAGTGTTAATAAGGAATATTTTAATGAACTTCATTTGATTTCTGGTAGATTTGCTGAAAATGATAGTGAACTTGTTATATCTAATCATATTAATACTAATGGAGGAGCTTCTTATAAAATTGGAGATATTATTACATTAAAGTATGGTGAAAGAGTAGTTGAAGGCGTTAATACTTTGACTAATAATGAGTACTATGAAGAAGAAACTCTTAATATTGTTGGTGAGAAAACTTATACAATAGTTGGTATAGTAGAAAGAAGTAATTTTGAAGATTATTCTGCTTCAGGATATAGTACTTTTACTCTTGATATGAATGATAAAGAGGGAACTGTTAATGTATTTGTTATGTTTAATAATAAGAAAAAAATTATTAAACAATCAGAAGACTTGGCTAAGAAGTTAGGTTATGATAATGCTATATCTTATAATAGTACACTTCTTGCTTTATATGGTGAAAGTACTTATGGTAATATAATGAAATCAATGATTACTATGATAGTTATTATGTTATCACTAGTCTCTATTGGCTGTATAGTGGTTATTTATAATTCTTTTGCTATTTCTGTAATGGAAAGAAAAAAAGAGTTTGGATTACTTTCTAGTATAGGAGCTACAAAGAAGCAACTTTCATATACAGTATTTTTTGAAGCACTTATCGAGGGTATTATAGGAATAATACTTGGAATCTGTGGGGCTTATATTGGTATTGGAACAGTAATACTTATTATAAATAATTTAATTGGAGATATTTTAGTATTAAAACTTAATTTAGTTACTAATATAGTGTTTATTATTATACCAGTTATATTTATGATAATTGTTATATTTATATCTGCTTTAGTACCTTCGAGAAGAGCTGCTAAAGTGTCTCCAATTGAGGCAATCAGACAAAATGATGATATTAAAGTTAATAAGAAGAAGATTAAAACTGGCAAGCTTGTTAATAAATTATTTGGTATAGAAGGAGAGATTGCTCTTAAAAATATTAAGAGAAATAAGAAGAAGTATAGAGTTACGATTGTTAGTTTATTTATTAGTATTGTATTATTTATATCGTTTTCTTCTTATATGAATTATACTATTGATACTGCTAGTAGTGTGATGGGTGAAGTGCCTTATGATTATCAGATTAGTTATTTTGGTGACGATAATGATATAGATGCATTAGATAAAATTAGTGAGATTATTAAGAGTAATGATGTTAAAGAATATGTTTCTTATAGTGCTAGTAATTTATCTATAATTGGTAATTATACTTATAGTGATGAATATCTTGATTTTTATAAGAGTGCTTATGGTGATGATGGCATAAAGGCTTTAACTAATTTAAAATATCAATATATTTCTATCTATATTTTAGATGATATTTCTTATAATAAGTATAAAGAATTAATTGGTTTAGATAAGGATAGCGTTATTTTACTTAATAAATTTAAAGGCGTAAGCTATGGTAATAATAAAAGAGTTAATTATGATATTCCAGTAATTAACAATGGTGATATTAATATTAAGATATGTAATTTTGATGATAATGATGAAGATGTGGATACTACTAAATATTGTAATAAGAAAATAGATAATATTTTTATTACTAATAAGTCTTTTGATTTGATTGAAGAGTTTTCTTATATGAGTGATTTTAAACTTATTGTTAATAAGAAGTTATATGATAATATATCTGATAGTGGTACTCATTATACACAGTATAATATTATAAGTGATAATACTGATAATATTGATAAATTAACAAAAGAATTAGATAAGTATGATAATGTTAATTATACTAATGTTAAAGAATCAATGAAACAAGCTAATAATATGATTCTTGTTGTCAAGATTCTTATGTATGGTTTTATAGGATTAATTACTTTAATAGGTGTTACTTCTGTATTTAATACTATTTCTACAAGTATGGCGCTTAGAAAAAGAGAGTTTGCTGTTCTTAGAAGTATAGGACTTACAAGAAAAGGATTTAATAAAATATTATTTTTTGAAAGTTTATTCTTCGGACTTAAATCTTTAATATATGCTATACCAGTGAGTCTTGGAGTAACTATCATCATACATTATGCTCTTGCAGATATGATGAGTATAAATAGTATTGTTATTCCTTGGAAGGCTATTATTATATCAATTGTTTCGGTATTTGTAATTGTACTTCTTACTATGATGTATAGTACAAGTAAGATAAAGAAACATAATATTATTGAACAAATTAGAGAAGAAAATATTTAATAAAAATACTTTCTTTTTCTTTTGATATGATATATAATTATGGTAGAGAGGAGTGAAAAATATGGCTAAATTTTGTCCTAATTGTGGAAGTGAAATGATTGATGAGGCCGCAATGTGTGTTAAATGTGGTACTATGGTAGGGGAAAACAATACTAATAAAAATAATGAAGAAAAACCTACTGCAAGTGGTGAAAAGAAAAAAGGATTACCTGCTTGGGCTATTGTTTTGATAGTTTTAGGTGGCTTAGGATTATTAGTTGTTATTGCTATTATAGTTTTTGCTGTTATCGGAATTAATGCTCTTAAGAAAGTAGACCCAAATGAAATAAAGGATAAACTTAATGATTACATAGAAGAAAATACTGATTCTACTTTATATGGTACTATAGGTGATACTTTAACAGATGGAAGTCTTAGTTTAACTTTAACTGGGGCTTATAAATATGATTCTATTGGAGAAGGCTACTTTGTTAATACACCTGCTGAAGGTAAAGAATACTTGGTATTATTCTTTGATATAGAAAATATTTCAACAGAAAGTGAATATGTTTCATATTATGATTTTGAGGGTTATGTTGATGATGTAGCTTGTGATATTACAGGTATACTTGGTGATATAGAAGGTATTAGTGATTTAGCAGCTGACTTAGCGCCTAGCAAAAAAGCGCAAGGATTTGTGGCATTCGAAGTTAATAAAAATTGGGAAAATTTTGAAATACATTATAAGGAATTTCTTGGTGATAGAACTTTAGTATTTAAAGTTAGTAATATAGAAGGTGCTTAAATGCATCTTTTTTTCTTTCTTTTTTTTATATAATAGTATATAATGTTATTAGGAGGATAAATTATGAATGTAACAGATATTGTTATTTTGATTGCCTTAGCACTAGGAGCAATTGGTGGATTTAAATCTGGAGTTATAAAAAAGACTGCTAATTTTGTTGGTATATTTATTATCATTATTTTGTCATTTTATTTAAAAAACTATTTATCGGTTATTATGTATGAAAATTTACCATTTATTAACTTTGGAGGTTTTATAAAAGGAATAGAGGCTATTAATATTTTGTTCTATGAAGTACTTGCTTTTGTTATTGTATATTCCTTGCTTTATTTAGTTTTTAAAGTGGTACTTATGTTAACTGGTTTAATAGAAAAAATACTTAAGGCTACAGTTATACTTAGTATTCCTTCAAAAATACTTGGTATATTTGTTGGTATAATAGAAATGTATGTTTATGTATTCTTAATTTTAGTAGTTATTACTTTACCAATTATAAATATTCCTTATGTTAGAGATTCTAAAATAGCTAATTTTATGTTAGATAAAACACCGATATTATCTAAGGTTTCAGAAGAAATGGTTGATACATATGATGGCGTTTACAAAATAGTAAAGGAAAAAGATAATAAGAATAATGAAGAATTAAATGATGAGGTAATTAAATTATTATTAGATAAAAAAGTTATTACTAAAGAGTCTTTAAGTAAACTTATTGATAGAAATAAAATTCATATTAAAGATGAAAGTATATTAGATTAGGAGGTTTGTTATGGGTTTAATACATTATGAAAATGATTTTTCTTCTTTAATTAAAGATAAAGCAGTCGTTGACTTTTATGCTACTTGGTGTGGCCCTTGTAAGATGTTTGGTCCAGTATTTGAGGATGCTTCTAAAGAAAATGAATTTAACTTTATTAAACTTGATGTTGATAAATATTCAGATGTTGCAAGGGAATATGGTGTTATGTCAATTCCAACGATTATATTATTTGAAAATGGTAAAGAAGTTAAGAGGTTTACTGGCTTTATGAACAAAGAAGAACTTGTCAAATTTTTGAAATAGTTTTGGAACTATTTCTTTTTTTTAATTCAAAACTATTGTTTTTTTTATAAAAATCTGCTATTATTAATTTATGATAGAAGAGAGGAGATAAGTAAATGGAAAAAGAAGATAAGAGAGGAATATTTTTTGGAGTAATTGGAGTACTTACTTTAATTGTTGCTATAATTGGTGCATCATTAGCATACTTTTCTATTAATGCTAAAAGTGAAGATAATGCTTTAACGGTTAAAGCTGCTACTGTAAAAATAGTTTATGAAGATGGTGACAAATTAAATGTAACTAATATTATACCTTCAGATCAAACTATAGCTCTTAGAACTTTCACTAGAACTGGTGAAGATGATGGTCAAGGTGGTACATATAAAACTTGTATAGATGATAAGGGATTTACAGCTTGTGGGTATTATGATTTTACTTTAACTAATGATGGACCTACTGAAATGGAAATTATTGCTAAAGTAATTCCTACTGCCTTAGTAAAAGAAGAAAAGAATGAGCAAGGTGAAGTTACTACTAAAGGTGAGATACCATTTAAACATTTAAAATTTGTTTTATACGATAGAACTGGTATTTCTGGAGAATTTGATAATGGTTCTAATATAGTTTATACTGGTACTATTCCATATAGTGAAGTTTCTGGAGAATATACAGAATTTAGTTTACTTGGTGCAACAGGTGATGAAACAATGAAAATAGCTGGAAATCATACTACAAAAAATCTTCGTTTATTTGTTTGGCTTGACGAAGCTGGTGCTGATAATGATGCTGAACAAGGTGCTACATTTAAGGGTACTGTTAATGTTGAAGTTAAAGGTGCTAAAACTATTACTGGTGAAGCTACTCAATAATAAAATTAAAAGCAATTTAAGTATTGCTTTTTTTTGATGTTTTTGGTATTATTATACTAGGAGATTGATGATATGAATAATAGTAAAAGTAGGACAGATATATTTTATTTTATTGTTTTGATTCTTACACTACTTATAATGATTGTTGGAGTAACTTTTACTTATTTTTCTTTGATTGCAAGTGAAAAAGAGGATAGCACAAAGATCAAAACTGGTACTTTGGCTATTAATTATATAGATGGTATTGCTATTGATACTTATGCACTTATGCCTATTAATGAGCCTAATTTAAGTACTAAGTATTCTGTATATAAAAAGAGTTTTTCTGTTAAGAGTACTGGCACTTTAGATCAAACACTTAATATATCTATGTTTGTAACTGATAATGATTTTGATGATAAGGCACTTAGTTATGCTTTGTATGATAGTACGGGTTATAAAATATCTAAAAATAGTATTCCTAAAACTGGTGATATATTAATTGGTTCTAATATTTATTTGAAGAGTAATGAGAAAAAAACATTTACTGTTTTAATATGGCTCCAAGAAAATAATAAAAATCAAGATTATGAGATGGGTAATACTTTTAAGGGCGGATTTAATATAGATGCTAGTCAAATAAAATACCAATAATGACTAGTTTTTTTCTTTTAATTATATTATAATTGTTATGGAGGCTACTTATATGAATGGAAAAAGAATAAAAGTTAATGATTTTAAATTTAAATATGGACAAGAGACTATATTTATTAATGTATTTGGAGCTTTTAAATATAAGAAAAATAACAATAAGTATGTTATTTATAGTTATGATAATAGTAAATTATATTATGGTTCTTTATTTATAAGAGATAATGAACTTGTTATAATGCTATCTAAAAATGATGGTGAGAATTTAATCAATAAGTTTTTAGATGATATTTTGACTGGTAATAGCGATAGTGATTTTGAAGTTATTTCACTTGATAAAATAATTAGTGCTCAAATAATTGATGAAGGTGTTATTAACAAAAAAATTGATATCAATAAACTTGATGAATTAACTATACCGAAGAAGAAGGCTTCAGAAGTAGTTAATGAAAATAAAAAGAAAAAAAGAATATCAATATCTGGAATATTTTTTGCATTATTTATAGTTGTTGTAGTGGCTTTCTTCTTTTTTAATCCAGAAGTTATTGTGGGAAAAGATAAGAACTATGTTTGTGATAGAGAATATAATCATAATGTTTTATATGTTTTTGTTAAAGAGGAAGTTAAACTTACTTTCAGTGGTAAAGGTAAAATTAAAAACTCAGTGGTAATTAATAATTATATCTTTAATAGCGATAGTAGGTATAATAAGTTTAAAAACAATGGTGAATTTTATAAATATATGAATGAAGGGGATACTTATAAGTTTATTGATGAAGAAAAGACTTATAGAGTTATGTCTAATATTAAAGATTTGAGAGAGTATTTTTCCTCTGAAGATGAAGATTCAATATTAGAATATTATAATGAAAAAAACTACAAATGTAAAAAAATAGAAAAAGAGTGATAGATATGAATTTTTATTTATTATATGGAACTGACACCTCTATTATTGGTAGGGAAATTGATATTATTAAAGAAAAATTATCTATTTCAGATAATGATGTTATTTATTATAATATAGAAGATATTCAGAATGTTGTAGATGAAGCACTTACTATTTCTATGTTTTCTGCTAATAAACTTATTGTTATTGATAGTACTATTTATTTATCACAAAAGAAAGATATTGAAAATATTAATTTACTTGAGAATTATTTTAATAACTATAATTCTAATAGTTATTTAGTATTTGTATCTAATAGTGATACTATTGACTCTAGAAAGAAATTGGTAAAGTTTATTAATAGTAATGGTACTACAAAAAAGGTAGAGGCTAATAATGAATATTTAAGTGATTATGTTAATGATTATTTAAAGAAAAAGAATTATAAAATGAGTAGCATGGATATTAATATTTTTATTAATAGAGTTGGTAATAATATTGATAATATTAAAAATGAACTTGATAAACTTATGTTATATAAAATAAATGATAAGGTTATTAATAATAGTGATATTATGCTTCTTACAGAAGAGAATACTGATAATAGTGTTTATGATTTAGTTAGTGCACTATTAAAGAATAATAATAGTAAGGCTATTAAACTATATAAAAATTTTGTTATGAATGGTATAGATCTTAATCAGATAATTGCTATTATTGCTAGTCAAATAAGATTATTGTTTCAAGTTAAAAGACTTTATAATAGTGGTAAATCTAATGATGAGATAGCTAAAATATTGGAGTTTAAAAGTGTATATAGAGTTAAGTATTTGCTTAGTGATAGTTATTATTATAGCGAGGATACTTTGATTAAGTATTTGTCTAAACTATCTAATATTGATAGGAATATTAAAATTAATAATATTGATGGCAATATACTATTAGAACTTTTTATTGCAGGTAAAGATTATTAAAAAAAGTATGCTGCTTGTTACATACTTTTTTTTATGTTTGATAATATATTTTGTTTTTCTTCTTCATTTGAATTATTCCATAGTAATTCAAATAATACTCCAAGGCCTATTAAAGGATCATCTTCGTGTGAGGATATAGAGTCTTCGATGGAATTTTTTATATCATCAATACTAGAATCTTTAAAGTTACTGATGATATATTTTCTTATATCTATATTATTCATTTTATCACCATTAATATAATGGCATAATATTTGATGTTTTATTCATTGTAATTTAAATATTACTATGTTATTATATTGGTGGTGATGTTATGTCTATATATATTCATATTCCTTTTTGTAATAGTATTTGTACATATTGTGATTTTTGTAAAATATTTTATAATAAGAAATATATTAATGATTATTTAAATAATTTAGAACAAGAAATTAAAGTGAGATATAAAAGTGAAATTGTTAATACTATTTTTATTGGTGGTGGTACTCCTTCTAGTCTTGATGATAATGAATTGATTAGGCTCATGAACATTATTAGAATATTTAAACTTAGTAAAGAGTACGAATTTACTATTGAGTGTAATGTTGAATCTATTACTGAAAATAAACTTAAAATACTTAAAGATAATGGAGTAAATAGAATTAGTATTGGTGTAGAGTCTTTTGATAAAAATATTATTAAGTTATTGGGAAGGAATCATACTAAGATTGATGTATATAATAAGATTAAATTAGTTAAAAAATACTTTGATAATATTAATATTGATTTAATATATGCTGCTTATGATGATATAAATATTTTAAAAAGTGATATAAATTGTTTTCTAGAACTTGATATTCCACATATTTCTACTTATAGTCTAATAATTGAAGATAATACTATTTTGAAAATTAATGGTATGAAAAATATAGATGAAGATACTGATTATGAAATGTATAAATATATAGAGGATACTCTTGAGAAGAATAATTATATTCATTATGAGATTAGTAATTACGCTAAGAATGGATATCAATCTAAACATAATTTGGTATATTGGAATAATGAAGAATATTATGGATTTGGTTTATCTAGTACTAGCTACATAAATAATGAGAGAATAACTAATACTAAGAATTTAAGAAAATATTTAAATGGTGAATATCTAGATACTTCTGTTTATGAAGATAAGGATATTAGGATGGAAAATGAAATTATGCTTGGACTTAGAAAGCTTGATGGTATAGATTTAGACAGATTTAAAGAAAAGTTTAATGTATCTTTAGAAGATATATATAATATTGATAATTTAGTTAGAAATGGATATTTGATAAGAGATAATAATTGTATTAAAATTGATAAGAAGTATATGTATATATCTAATGAAATTATTGTTAGGATACTTGAATAAAGTATTCTTTTGTGATAGAATATTAATTCATGAAAAGGAGGGTTTATTATGGAAAATAAAGATGATATTTTAAAAGGGTTATATGGTATAAAAGAAGAACTTTCTAAAGAAATATTTGAGTTAGAAAATAAATTATATTTAACTAGATGTTCTTTAGATGATATTAATGATGAAATATGTAAGATTGGTGGACATTGTTTTGGTGATTGGAAACAAGTTATTAATCCTAATTGGATTAATGATGAAAATGGTAATAAAGTATATTGTTATAAGAGAGTATGCAGTATTTGTGGTAGAGAAGAAATTGCTTTTGATATAAATGATACAAAGATACTTAGTAAAAAAAAATAATAGTTCAATATTTATTTGGACTTTTTCTTTACTTATTTACTTAAATATTTTATAATTATTATGTGAGGTAGATGTTATGGAAAAATTTATAAAGTTTATTACTAATGAGAAATTTTATTTACCAATTGTTTATATAGTTGTTGGCCTTATATTATATTTGGTAATAGAAAAAGTTATTAATAGAATATCTAAGGGACATATTGGTAATAGTGGTAAAGATAAGAGAAAGGACACTATTATTAATTTAGGAAGAAGTATATTTAAATATTTAATACTTATATTTATAGTTCTTGGAATACTTAAAATATATGGTATTGATACTACAAGTATTATTGCTTCTTTAGGTGTATTTGCTGCGGTTATTGGCCTTGCTTTTCAAGATATTATTAAGGATTTATTAGCGGGAGTAGCAATACTATTTGATAATAAATATGCTGTTGGTGATACTGTATCAATTAATGGATTTCAAGGTACTGTAATTGAGTTTGGACTTAGAACTACTAAAATTAAGGCTTTTACAGGAGAAGTTAAATCTATTGGTAATTCTTCTTTTAGTGAGGTTATTAATTATAATTTGTCTAATTGTGATATTTTTCTTAAACTTAATGTTGCTTATAATACTGATATTGATAAATTAGAGAAGGTTTTGGAAAGTATGAGAGAAGATATTCTTAAAATTGAAAATGTTAAAGATTATAAACTACTAGGAGTAGATGAATTAGGGGATTCTAGCATTGTATATGCAGTTGATATTACTTGTAAGGCTATGACTAATTATGCAATTAAAAGAGAAGTATTAAAAATGATAAAGAAGAAATTTGATAGGGAGGGAATTAATATTCCATATACTACAGTGGATGTTAATATTAGAAAATAAATATGGATAAAGTTAGTTATTTTAATAAAGAATATAGTTATATTAAAGATAAAAAAAAGAGAGATGACTTAAAGTATTTAGTTAGTGAACTACCTGATTACTTTTTTGAAATACCGGCTTCAAGTACTGGTAAATATCATCCAGAGTTTGCTGGTACTAAGAATGGACTAGTTAAACATACTAAAGTTGCTGTTCGTATAGCCAAGGAACTTTTAGATAATCCTGGAATTAATAGTTTTTCGCAAAATGAAAAAGATATTATTTTGATGGCTCTTACTCTTCATGATGGATTAAAAAAAGGTAATCCTGAAGAAAAATATACGAGATTTGATCATCCTTTACTAGCGGCTTCTTTTGTTAAGAAACATAAGGATAAATTATCTTTAAGCGATGAGGAACTTAACTTAATGACTAGGGTAATATCTTCGCATATGGGAATTTGGAACAAGGATTTTAATGATAATGAAGTATTACCAGTTCCTAAAGATAAGTATGAAAGATTTGTTCATTTATGTGATTATTTATCAAGTAAAAAGTTTCTTAATGTAGATTTTGATGGTATTGATATTAAGTATTGACTTCTAATGAGGAGTCTTTTTTCATACTATTTATTAGTGATATTATGAAAATGAGATACTTGTTTATTCCAATGATTATTATATCTTTAATGTTATGGATAATTGATATAGATAAAGATGTTTTGGTTAATAAGGAAATTATTAACGATAATATAGAAATTAATTATCCGTATTTTAATGATAATAAAATAGATAATTTTATTAATGAATATTTAGATAGATATAAAGATAAAAATGGTATTATTGATTATGATTATGATAATAATGATAATAAATATTATGTTGTATTTTATAAATATTTTTTTGATAGTAATATCTATAGTTATGATTTAGATTCTTTTATGATTGATTTGGATAGTAGTACCATAAGTATGGTATATACGGAGGTGTTTAATTATGATATTATTACTAATAAAAAAATAAATAGTAGTGATAAATTAATTGCTCTTACTTTTGATGATGGACCTAATTATAATACTGGTAAAGTACTTGATGTACTTGCTAAATATAATGTTAAGGCTACTTTCTTTGTACTTGGCAGTAAGGCAAAAGATAATAAAAAAATATTGAAAAGAGAATATGATAGTGGAATGGAAATAGGCAATCATACGTTTAATCATTTGCTATTAACTAAATATAAAGAAAATGTTATTAAAGATGAAATAGATAAAACTTCTTCGGTTATATTTGAAGTTACTGGTAGATATCCTAAATTATTAAGACCTAGTTATGGTGTCTATAATAATATAGTAAAAAAAATAGGTAATATGCCTATTATTATATGGGATATAGATACTTTAGATTGGAAATATCATAATTCTAAAAGAATTGCCAGTAGGGTAATTAACAAAGTCAAGGATGGGGATATTATTTTAATGCATGACATATATAGTGCTACTGCAAATAGTTTAAATATTATTATTCCTGAACTTCAAAATAGAGGATATACTTTTGTTACTATACCTGAATTATTTTATTATAAAGAAATTACTTTAGAAAAAGGAATGGTATATGGTTATGCTAGATAATTAACATAAGTTATCTGGAATTAACTTACTTATATATTTTAATATACTATTTTTAGTATATTTTTTTGGATTTTTAATGTATTCTAGACAAATACTTATAACACCATTTGCATAAAAAATAGTATCGTGAAATATATTGCTAGCAATGTTATTATTTTTATGTTTTACTACTAATGAGTAGGTACTTATATTTTCGTTTAAGTGCTCTAGAAGTAAGCCGATTAAATTAACATAGTATTCCTTGATATTTATTGGTACTTTACTTTGGGATAGTTTTTGTTTTAACTTTTTTTCAAAGCCATGAAATGATGAAAATAGTAGGTCATACTTATCATTAAAATTATTATAGAATGTTGATCTATTAATATGTGCTTCTTTACATATATCCGATACTTTTATTTCTTCAAATGATTTGTTTTTCATAGTTATTAATAACCCTTTATAAAGATTATTTTTTGTTTTAATTATTCTTTGATCCAAAATATATCACCTAATTATATTATATTGAATATTTAACAAATGTAAGGAGTTTTAAAGTTTTCCTTTACAAAGAAATTGTTTTGTTATATAATTATATTGGCTTTTTGTAAGGAAGTGATATTATGGCTTATATCAGTAATGAAATTATTAATGAAATAAGGAATAAGACTGATATAGTAGAGGTGGTATCAAGATATGTTAATCTTACAAAGACTGGTAAAAACTATATTGGGGTGTGTCCTTTTCATGATGATCATTCTCCTAGTATGAGCGTTAGCCCTGAAAAGCAAATATATACTTGTTTTTCATGTGGTGCTTCAGGCAACGTATTTACTTTTGTGTCAGATTTTGAAAAAATATCTTTTTCTGAGGCAGTTAAATTACTTGGAGAAAAAGTTGGTATTAATGTATCAAATGATATAAAAGTTAATACTAAGAGAGATGAATATTTTGATATATATGATTTGGCTAGTAAGTTTTATCAAAATAGTCTTAATAGTAGTTTGGGTAAGAATGCTATAGAATATTTAGAAAATAGGCATCTTGATAAAGAAACTATTAAGAAATTTGGTATAGGTCTTTCTATTCAAAAGGTATCACTTACTAAATATCTTACTAATAAAAAATATTCTTTAGATAAACTTATTGATATAGGTCTTACTAATGATAATGGTAATGATATATTTGTAAGTAGAATTATGTTTCCTATATGGGATTTAAGTGGTAATGTTGTTGCTTTTTCTGGTAGAATATATAATACCAAAGATAATTCTAAGTATATAAATACTAAAGAGACTGATAACTTTAAAAAAGGTAAAATATTATATAACTATCATATAGCTAAAGAATATTTAAAGAAAAAAGATACTGTTATTATAATGGAAGGACAAATGGATGTTATTAGGGCTAGTACTGTCGGTATTAATAATTGTATAGCTACAATGGGTACTGCACTTACTAAGGATCATAAAATGGTGCTTAAGAATATGGCAAAAAATATCATTTTATGTTTTGATGGTGATGCCGCTGGTGAAAAGGCTACACTTAGTGCTATAGAACTACTAGAGGATACTGGGGTTAATATTAAAATAGTTAGACTTCCTAATAATATGGATCCTGATGAGTATATTCTAAAAGAAGGTAAAGATAGTTTCTTATATCAAATTAAGTCTGCTATGACTTTAATTGATTATAAGATGGAAATATTAAAAAAAGATAAAGATTTTAGTAATATAAAAGAAATATCTTCTTATATTAATATAATGTTAAAAGAATTAGTTAATGAAAAAGATGATATTGTTGTAGAACTTAATTTGAAGAAATTATCTGATAATTTTAATATTGATTATAATACTATTAAAGAAAAATATGATAGTATAAAAAAAAGTAACAATAATAATAAGATGATTGTTAAAGAAGAAAAAACTAAAAAGGTTTATGATAAATATGGAATGGCAGAAAATTATTTAATTTATTATATGTTTAAAGATAATATGGTTATTAATATGGTTGAAAATAAGGTTGGATACTTTCCAACAAAAAATATTAGAGAATTATCTAATGAAATTATTTACTATTTTCATAAATATGGTATAATAAATGTCGCTGATTTTATTAGTTATATATCTGATAAAGAAGAAATACTTAAGACTTTAAAAGATATTTTTGCTATGAATATCAAAGATGACTTTCAAGAAAGAGAAATTGAAGATTATATTTTTGTTGTAAATGAGTATCATAAAGAAGTGAAGATAAATGATTTAAACAAAAAATTAAAAGAAGAGAAAGATCCTTTGAAGCAAGCAAAAATAATTGAAGAGATAATGAAGTTAAGGGGAGTGAATAAAAATGGTACCAGAAATTAAAGATTTTGAACAAAGAAAAGAAGCACTAATTAAAAAGGGTAAAGAACTTGGTTTTATTACTTATGAAGAGATTGCCGAAGAATTAAAAGGTCTTGATGTAAGTAGTGATTTACTAGATGAACTATATAATGCTTTTATGGAAAATGATATAAGTGTTATATCTGAAACTGATCTAGATGATGATTCCGGTGAAGAAGATACTGGGGGTAATTTAGAGGATATTCTTAAGGATAATACAATAGCTAAAGAACTTACTATTAATGATCCGGTTAGAATGTATTTAAAAGAAATAGGTAAGATAAGTCTACTATCACTTGATGAAGAAACTGAGTTATCTAAGAGAATTGCTGAAGGTGATGAAACTGCAAAGAATAGACTTGCTGAATCTAACTTAAGACTTGTTGTTTCTATAGCTAAGAGATATGTTGGTAGAGGAATGTTATTTCTTGATTTAATTCAAGAGGGTAATATAGGACTTATGAAAGCAGTTGAAAAGTTTGATGCTGAAAAAGGATATAAATTTAGTACTTATGCTACTTGGTGGATTAGACAAGCTATAACTAGAGCTATTGCTGATCAAGCTAGAACTATTAGAGTGCCAGTACATATGGTAGAAACTATTAATAAATTATCTAGATATCAAAGACAACTTACTCTTGAACTTAATAGAGAGCCTACTGATGAAGAGCTTGCTAAGAAAATGGGTATGTCTCCAGATAAGGTAAGAGAAGTTATTAAAATAGCACAAGATCCAGTATCTTTAGAGACTCCTATTGGTGAAGAGGAAGATTCTCATTTAGGAGACTTTGTACCTGATGAAAGTAATATGTCTCCGGAGGACTTTACAATACATGAAATGTTGAAAGAGGAAATTGGCGATGTACTTCTTACTTTAACTGAAAGAGAAGAACAAGTACTTAGACTTAGATTTGGTTTAGATGATGGTTCTCCTAAAACACTTGAGGAAGTTGGTCAAATGTTTGGCGTTACAAGAGAAAGAATTAGACAAATTGAAGCAAAAGCATTAAGAAAATTAAGACATCCTTCAAGAAGTAGAAAGTTAAAGGACTTCTTAAATGAATAAGTTATCTAAAAGACTAGAAGTAGTTGCTAGTTTTGTAAATGATAATTCTAAAGTAATTGATATAGGCTGTGATCACGGCCTTTTATCTATTTATTTAGTAAATAAATATAAAAATGTTAAAGTAATTGCTAGTGATATTAATGAAAATGCTCTTAGTAGTGCTATTACTAATATAAAAAAAGAAAAACTAGAGAATAGAATAGAAACTAGACTTGGCAGTGGACTTGATGTAGTAAAAGCTGATGAAATTGATACTATTGTGATAGCAGGTATGGGAGCAAATACAATAGTAGGCATCTTAAAATATAGTACTTCTAAATTAAGTAATGTTAATAATATTATTATTCAAAGTAATACTGATTTATATTTTCTTAGAAAGAATATTACTAGTCTGGGTTATTATATTGAAGATGAAATTTTAGTAGAAGATAAGAATATTATATATACTGTTATTAAGTTTAATAAAGGTAAGAGAAGATATAATTATAAAGAATTATATTTAGGACCGGTACTTACTACTAAGAATGATGATTTATTTAAAAAGAAATGCAATAAAGAATTAACTACTTTAAAACTAATTCTTAAAAATATTAATAGTGGTCATTATTTATATAGGTTAAAAATTAAAAGAAATATAAAGATATTAGAAGATGTTTTAAAGCATTAATAATATCTTTTTTTAGTATGCATATTTTGCTTCTATATGATAGATATGGTTGATATATTTATTTGAGACAATATTATTGGCTCAAATAAACACTTTAGTACATTAGAACTAAAGTGAAAAATGAGAAAAATAAGAAATAAATATTTACTAATTTCATATAATATGGTAATATATTATTGGCTTTTCAAAAAATATACACAAATATTGATTTAATTATTCGAGTGCCTAATATAAGGTGGATATTAAAGAAGAGATATTTGGAAGAAAAAACGAAAGGAGATATGATAATTATGACAGTAGTATCTATGAGCTATTTGTTAGAAGCAGGAGTTCACTTTGGTCATCAGACTAAAAGATGGAATCCTAAAATGAAAGAGTATATATTTAACTCTAGAGATGATATTTATATCATTGACTTACAAAAGACAGTAGAAAAAATGGAAGAAGCTTATGCTGCTTTAAATAAGATTGCTGCTGATGGTGGAAAAGTACTTTATGTTGGTACTAAGAAACAAGCACAAGAAGTATGTAAAGAAGAAGCTGAAAGAAGTAATATGTACTATGTTACTGAGAGATGGTTAGGAGGTACTTTGACTAATTTTAAAACTATTAGAAGAAGAATTAATCGTCTTGAGGAAATTGAAAAGATGGAAAAAGATGGTACATTTGAAAAACTTCCTAAGAAAGAAGTAGTAGGACTTAAGAAGGAATATGAAAAGTTAAACAAGAACTTATGTGGTATTAGAGAAATGACTAAGTTACCTGAAGCTGTTATTATTGTTGATTCTACTAAAGAATATAATGCAATAAGAGAGGCTAGAAAACTTGGTATACCAGTATTTGGTCTTATTGATACTAATTGTGATCCTGATGATGTCGATTATGTATTGCCTGCTAACGATGATGCAGTTAGAAGTATTAAGGTTGTACTTGGTGCTTTAACTAATGCTATTATTGAAGCTAATGGTGGTACACTTGTTGATTATGTAAGTGAAGATGATAAAAAAGTTTCTAAAGAAAAAACTCCGAATAAGAAGGAGAAAAAAGAAGCAAAAGAAACTGAAGAAGTTAAAGATACAAAGCCAGTTAAACAAGAAGTTAAAAATGAAAAGCCAGAATTAGACTTAAATATTTTAACTGTTGCTGAACTTAGAGACCTTGCTAAGAAAAAAGAAGTTAAAGGTTATTCTAAGATGAAAAAAGAAGAATTAATTGAAAATTTAAAATAAGGAGGAATACTATGATTACTGCAAATATGGTAAAAGAGCTTAGGGAACAAACTGGAGCAGGTATGCTTGATTGTAAGAAGGCTCTTACTGAAACAAATGGTAATATGGAAGAAGCTGTTACTTGGCTTAGAGAAAAAGGTATCAGTAAAGCTGCTAAAAAACAAACTAGAATAGCTGCTGAAGGACTTGCTCTTGCTAAAGTTGAAGGTAATAAGGCTGTTATAGTAGAAGTTAACTCTGAAACTGACTTCGTTGCTAAAAATCCAGAATTTACTGGTTTAGTTAATGATATTGCTACTGCTATTTTGGGTAGTAATGTTAGTACAGTAGAAGAGGCTAATAAATTAGAAGTTAATGGTACTTCTATTGAAAATATGATAGTAGAGAAAACTGCTACTATTGGTGAGAAATTATCTTTTAGAAGATTTGAATTAGTTGAAAAGCAAGATAATCAAGTATTTGGTACTTATTCTCATATGGGTGGTAAAATAGTAACACTTGCTGTACTTGAAGGAACTGATGCTGAAGTTGCTAAAGATGTAGCTATGCAAATTGCCGCTATGAGACCACTATATTTAGATAAAGATTCTGTTCCTAGTGAAAGAGTAGAGAAAGAAAGAACTATTCTTACAGAACAAGCTGAAAACGAAGGATTAGATGCTAATAAACTTCCTATGATTGTTAATGGTAGACTTAATAAATTCTATGAAGAAGTTTGTTTATTAGATCAAGGTTTTGTTAAAGAAAATAAGATGAAAGTATCTAAATATGTTGAAAGTAAAGGTATGAAGGTATTATCTTTCGTAAGATATGAAGTTGGCGAAGGTATGGAAAAAAGAGAGGAAAACTTTGCTGACGAAGTAGCTAAACAAATTAATGGTTAAGAATTCTAGAAATAGAGTTCTTTTTTGTATAAAAAAAATATCTCTTTGTGAGATATCTTTTATTGTACTTCTTTTCCACACTTTTCACAGAATTTTGTTCCTGCTTTAAGTTTACAACCACAACCTAGACAATATTTTTCTGGTTCATTACTTGTAGATTCTTTAGTATCACCAATTGGACCATTAGGACTAACTTGTACTGATGGATCAAAAGTATATTTGCCTGAAAATCCTAATATCATTGTTATTATTGGGGCAACTAGTGCACCAGCTACACCATATCCTACTGGTTGCTGTTTCATTTTTTTTGCTATATTGTAGAAAACAAAGAAGTTAACAGCCATACCTGCTAAATTACAGATGTAGTTCAAACCATCAATTTTAGCTATAGTGCATATTGTTCCTGATATTGCAATTAAGAAATACCACCAATTTAAACCTGCTATTTGAATTAATACAAATACATTATAAAATGGTATTATTGCTTTCCAACCATCTTCGCCAGCCTTTTTAAATAATTTTGCAAGGGCAATTACATAAACGACATAGAAAGCAATTGCAATTATTCCAAAAAAGACTATTAAGCCAATTGAAGTTGTTGCTAAAACGCCAAATGCATCATCCATTTTATTCACTCCTCTCTATTAATAATATACCAAATTATTGTGAATATTTCAATATAAATAGAAATTTTTATTAATTATAATTTTTGTAATTATTAAGTAGCAAAAAAATATTTATATTTTTCTTTGTAATTTATACTGAGATGCTTGAATATTCTTTAATAGGTGAGACTACTATGTTTGATAAAGGTATACATAAAAGAATTAAAATAGTACTTTTGATAGTGATATTTGTATTTTTACTTGTTATTGGTAAAGTATTTTACATTGAGGTTATTGAATATAGAAAACTTAATACTTTGGCTAGTGGACTATGGAGTAGAAATCTACCTATTGAGGCTGATAGGGGTAAAATATATACTGTTGATGGAGAGGTTGTAGCAGGTAATCTTACTACTACTTCTTTGGTATTTATTCCAAATCAAATTAAAGATAAGGATTTAGTAGCTACGAAAATAAGTGAAATACTTGGAGTGGATAAAAGTGTTATTGAAGAACATTTATATAAAAAGTCAATGATGGAAAGGGTACATCCTGAAGGAAGAAGACTATCTTATGATATTGCGGATAAGATAGCTGCGCTTAACTTTGGGGGAGTATATTTACTTAAAGAATCTAAGAGATATTATCCCCATGATGAAATGCTATCACATGTACTTGGTTATGTTGGTATTGATAATCAAGGCCTTAGTGGACTTGAACTTGAATATGATAAAATACTTACTGGGGAGTATGGTTCTATTCAGTATTTTTCTGATGCAAAAGGGAATAATTTAGATAGAAATTCGGTATATGTTGAACCAGAGGATGGTCTTGATATATATTTGACTGTTAATTATAAGATTCAGTCTTCTATTGAGAGAGAACTTGATAATATTGTAACTAAATATAACCCAGAAGGGGCTTGGGCTTTGGCGATGGATCCTAATACTGGTGAGATACTAGGAATGAGTTCGAGACCTAATTTTAATCCTAATAAATATCAGGATTATAGTGTGGAAACTATTAATAGAAATATGGCTATATGGGCTAGTTATGAACCTGGTAGTACATTTAAAATATTGACACTTAGTGCGGCTGTTAATGAGGGAAAGGTTGATTTAGTTAAGGATACTTTCTTTGATGGAGGTTCAGTTAATGTTGATGGAGCAAGAATTAAGTGTTGGAAACATGGAGGACATGGGTCACAAACTTTTCTAGAGGTTGTTCAAAATTCTTGTAATCCTGGATTTGTTGAACTTGGTAATAGACTTGGTAAAGAAAAATTATTTGATTATATTTATAAATTTGGATATGGTAAGAAAACTGGTATTGATTTGAATGGAGAGAGTACGGGTATCTTATTTAATTTATCTAAAGTTGGTCCTGTAGAACTTGCTACGACAGCATTTGGTCAAGGGGTTAGTGTTACTGCTCTTCAACAAGTTACAGCAGTTAGTGCAGCAATTAATGGTGGTACTTTGTATAAACCATATATAGTTAAAAGAGTAGTGGAACATGAAACTGGACAAATTGTTAATGAGATTAAACCTACTGCTGTTAGAGAGAATATTGTTACTAAGGATACTAGTGAAAAGGTAAGAATGACTTTAGAGTCAGTTGTTTCTTTAGGTACTGGTCGTAATGCTTATATAGATGGTTATAGGGTGGGAGGTAAAACAGGTACTGCTCAAAAGGTTAATAATGGTGTATATATGTCTGGAAATTATATAGTTTCTTTTATTGGTTTTTTACCTGCGAATGATCCTAAGATTGTGGTATATCTGGCTATTGATAATCCAAAAGGAGTTACACAGTATGGTGGTACAGTTAGTGCTCCTATTGTTAAGAATATTATGGAGGATGCAATAGTGGCCTTAAATATTGAAAAGCAAGATGGTGGCACTGAAAAGAAATATCAATGGTATGATAAAAAATACTATGATGTAGTGAATGTTATTGGATTATCTAAGAAAGAAGCTACTTCTAAACTTAAAGATTTTGTAATAGAATATAGTGGTAGTGGGGATAATGTTATTAATCAGTCTCCAGAAGGTGGTACTAGATTAATAGAGGGTTCTAGTATTAGATTATATTTGGGATAATTTGCATTAAATAATGACTTTTCTTTAGAAATTTGGTACAATAGTAACGTGTAATGTTATTGATGAAGGGAGTTATTTATGGAAATAGCTAGACTAAAAGAAGAACTTATTCAGCAAAGAAAATCTAAGTTTAAGGGGAATATATATCATTATTCTCAGGTTAATTTTGCTTATAATTCAAATAAAATTGAAGGTGGAAGATTAAGTGAAGATGAAACTGAAGAAATTTTTGAGACTGATTCATTTATTCCCAAAAGTGATGAAACAATTAAATTAGATGATTTGATAGAAATGAAAAATCATTTTAGATTATTTGATTATACTTTGGATACTTTGAATGATGATTTATCTAAAGAAATGATAATAAATATGAATAAAATATTAAAACGTAATACTACTGATGAAGAAAATCCAAGATATAATGTAGGTGGTTTTAAAATAATACCTAATAAAATTGGATTAATAAATGTTATTGATACATCTGCTCCTGAAGATGTGGAAAAAGATATTGGTAATTTATTATTAGAATATAAAAAAATAAAGAATGTTACTATAGAAGATATTATAGATTTTCATTATAAGTTTGAACTTATTCATCCCTTTGGCGATGGCAATGGCAGAGTAGGACGTATGATTATGTTTAGAGAATGTTTGAGAAATAATATAATGCCATTTATAGTACTTGATAATGATAAATCATTTTATATGAGAGGACTTAAAAACTATAAAAATGATAAATTGTTTTTGATAGATACTATTAAACATGAACAAGATTTATATGAAGATATAGTAAATGAAATGTTAGACTTTTATTTAAATGGTAAGTAGTGATACTTATCTTTTTATATATAGTAATGAAAATTAAAAGATGATACTTCTAAAAATATGGATTTTGTAATAGAATATAGTGATACTAATAAATATTTGGGATAATTTGCATTTTTAACTTAATTATGATATAATATCCAGCAATTAATGGGGGTTATTATGGAAATAATTAATATGACTAGTGAAGATATTGGTAATTTAAAAAAATTATCACTTGACTTTTTTAATGCAAAGGGAGATTTATTACTTTTTAGATATAATAATGTACTTAGATTATTAAAAACACTTGATGATTTTACTGAAGATGATTTTCAAAAACATTTTAATGCAGTTAGTTTACTAAATAAATATAGAGATTATCTTCCTAGTGATTTTGTTATACCTGATTTCTTAGTTAAAGTGGATGATATTATTAAGTTTTTTGCTATTAATTATGTTTATGGTAATAACCTTAGTGTGGTTTTAAAAGATGATAATGTTTCTTTAGAAAGAAAGAAAAACTATTTAAAAAGAATAGGCACTATACTTAGACAAATGGAGAATATTAGAAAAAATACGGAGTTAAAAAATTTTTATTTAGCGGATATTCATGAAGATAACTTTATTGTGGATAAGGCAGGGGTTCTTCGTACTATTGATTTGGATGGTGGTAAGTTTAGTGAAGATAGTAATCCTGTAGTTAAATATTTAAGTCCTGTTTCTTTATTTGCAAAGTGTAATACTCCTAAATATAAGATTGATATGAGTAATCCTTATTTTGCTTCTTATATAGTAGATGAAAATACGGATATTTATTGTTATAGTATTGTTATTTTAAATTATTTATATAATGGTAAGATAAATGGTGTTAGTATGAATGAATTTTATGATTTTCTTACTAAAATGAGTGATATAGGTATTGATAAAGAATTAATTGGATGTTTTGAAAGACTATTTGATGATAGAGATAATGTTAATCCTTGTGATTATATTGATACTTTAACTCCTATCCAAATAAAAAAATTAAGAATTAAATAGTTTACATATTGATGTAAAGTAATAAAAAGATACTATTTATTTAAAAATATGTATGGTATAATAGAAGTGATATTAGAAATGGAGTGATAGAATGCTAACTTTAACGAAGTCATTATTTGCTTTAATGCTTGGTTTTATTAGTTCGACAATATTTGGACTTATAGCTATTCCTTTTTTGAAGAAATTAAAAGCAGGACAAAATATTAATATTTATGTTGAGGCTCATAGAAGTAAGGCTGGTACTCCTACTATGGGAGGACTTATATTTATAATTCCTACTATTGCAATAACTGTATTTTTACTTTTGACAGGAAAGATAGAATACTCGGTTAATTTAATGATTGTACTGTTTGTTTTCTTCTCGTATGCTTTAATAGGCTTCTTGGACGATTTTATTAGTCTTAGAAGAAAATCTAATAAAGGACTTACACAATTTCAGAAGCTATTACTTCAACTTATTGTAGCATTAGTCTTTTATGTATTATTTAGACAATTTACTTCAGGTGATTCTTATCTTAGAATATCTGCTTTAGGTATTGATTGGAATCTAGGTTGGTTCTATGGAGTATTTATATTATTCTTACTAGTAGGATCTTCTAATGCGGTTAATTTAACTGATGGATTAGATGGACTTGCTGGTGGGTTATCTGCAATATCATTTTTGGCTTTTGGTCTTATAGCAATGGGTAGTTGGTGGATTGAAGGCAATTCTGATATGGGTATTTTCTGTTTTATTTTGGTAGGTAGTATTATGGGATTTCTTGTATATAATAGTAATCCTGCTAAAGTATTTATGGGAGATACTGGTAGTTTGACTTTGGGGGCTACAATGGCTACGATAGCTATTCTTACTTCACATGAATTATCCTTGGTATTAATTGGTGGTGTATTCGTTATTGAAACTTTAACTGTTATTATACAAATAACTTCTGTAGTACTATTAAAAAGAAAAGTGTTTTTAATGACTCCTATCCATCATCATTTTGAAAGATTGGGATGGAAAGAGAATGATATTGTTAAATTATTCTGGATAGTTGGATTTATTCTTTGTATGTTAGCTTTAATATATGGAGTATGGTTATAATAAGAGTGTATTTTAATAATGCATTCTTTTTATGTTCACTGTAAGTCTTTAGTCTTACAGTGTTATTTTGAGCCAATATGTTATATTGTCTCAAAATAATATATCTACATATCTATTATATATAAGCCATGGGTATATATTTAGTGTAAATTGTTTTCTAAGTATATATACTATGCTTATATATGATAGGTATCTTGGATACATTTAATTAAGACAAGTATACTTGGCTTAATTAAACACTAATAAGACTTGGGATAAGGCTTATAGTGAATATAAAAAAAGTATAACATATAGTTATTTTTTTAGTTATGATAATTGCTTATATTTAGTAGTATACCCATACTGGTTAAGCTTATTAGGAGACTACTGCCACCATAAGATAAGAAGGGGAGAGTAACTCCTGTTACGGGAATTAATCCTACTACTACCATAAGATTTAGCATTGTTTGAAAGGCTAAACCAAAGGTTATACCAAAGGCTAGATATTTACCAAATTTATCTTCACAGTTCATAGCTATTTTAAATCCAGAATAGATTATAGTTATGAATAGAGTGGCTACAATTATAACTCCTAGAAAACCAAACTCTTCACTTATAATTGAAAATATGAAGTCTGTTTGTGGTTCTGGTAAATAGAAATGTTTTTGTACTGAATTACCAAATCCTAGTCCTAGTAGGCCTCCTGGACCTATAGCATATAAACTTTGGATTATTTGGAAACCACTACCAAGAGGATCAGACCAAGGATTAATAAATGATATTATTCTTTCCATTCGGTATGGGGCTATTATTACTAATACTACTACTCCTAGTAGTCCTAATACTCCTAGTTTGATAAAGAAGTTCATTTTAACACCACTTACAAATAGTAATACTATGATAGTCATAACTATTACTATTCCTGTACCAAAGTCTGGTTCTAACATTATAAGAGCAAATACTAGAAAGAGTACTCCTAATATAGGAAGAACTCCTTTTTTTATATCTTTTAAGTCTTTATTATTATTTTCTAAATATTTAGAAGTAAATATTATTAGTCCTAATTTAGTAAATTCTGATGGTTGTACTCCTAGTCCTCCTATACCAAACCAACTTCTACTACCATTTCTTACTGTTCCTATACCTGGAATTAATACTAGTGCTAACATACCTAGACATATAAAGAAAATAATATTAGATAGTTTTTTATAGTTTTGATAAGGAAACTTACTTACAATAAACATAACTATATATCCTAGTATTAAGAATATACTTTGTGATTTTAAATATTTATATGGATCATTAAACTTATACTCTGCCCATACATAAGAAGATGAATATATCATTAATGTTCCAAATAAACTTATTATTACTACTGCTGTTAAAAGTATTTTACTATATTTTTTCACAGTATCACCTAATTAATTTTATTATCTAAAAATAAAAAAAGAAGTTTATTTTTTCTTCTTTTCAAATATTGATAATACTTTTGCAGTCATATGAACTATTTGATTACTATTTTTGATAGCAATACTTTTAAAGAAAGCTTTACCTCCTATTGTTAAGGCTGCAGTTAAAGCAGTAATTACTAGTCCTGTATATAATACACTAGTATTTAATTTTTCTGATAGAGAAGTCGCTATTGTTACACCAGCAGAACCTGATACAATACCACATATATCACCAATTACATCATTACAAAATGATGATACTTTATCAGCATTCTTTTTGAATGATACGGCTTTTTTGGCTCCTTTTATTTTTTTAGAACTCATAGCATGTAATGGTTCTTCATCAGTGGATGTAACTGCTACTCCAACCATATCAAATACTATTCCTATGGCTATAAATAATAATAATATTATAATACCTACGAATAGATTTACTTTTGGCATTATGGTATTAGAACTAAAAGAAAAGATAAATGATATAAAGAAGGCTAAGAATGTTACTGTTATTACCCATTTTATTTTACTATTTTTATTTTTTGACATATTATTTCCTTTCTAATTATTAAAAAAGGCCAATAGAGTAGGCCTTTTACTTAATACTATGGCAATTCTTATAGTTAACTTTATGTCTTAGGTCAAGTAGGATTTCCCTAGTTTCTACTAACTCGTTACCAAATTAGCGGTTTCCCTTTATAGAAACTAATATATTGTCGCCAAATATATGACTTGATTACCACTTAGTACACACTGTAATCCTATAAGATGTCACTCTAGGAGATTTCCTCGGGCAACTTTCTTACTATTAATTCTTTTTTGCAGTTATAGTTTCATATTGCAATATTATATATTTCTAGCTAGGAAAGATATAACTGATCAATAATCCCCTATAATCACTCAAGACAAGCTACGCTACTCGTAAGTTTCCCCACATAGTAGGTTTAATCCTAGTTCGTATTATGCACACAATAGCATTAACACAAAGTTAGGTCTCCACGGAAGTTGGAACAGAATCATATGCCGTTATGAGTGCCCAAAATCCTTACCTTCCAGCATTCACCCTAAACTGGGCGTATAAAGCAAACACCAGAAGTTTCATCGATGTGCTCTTTAGTGAGCTTTTAGGTTCACCTTCATAGTAAGTTTAATTGACTAGAATAATGTGCCATCAGATTGATAAGATTATAGCATAAAACTTTATTTTTGTCAATATGTGTAAACTGGTACTTGTTTTACTACTTAATATAGTATATTCTTTATATTAAATTTAATTATTAATTTTTATATTTGGTATATAGTTCTCTCTTATATATGATAGATATGGCTGATATATTTATTTGAGACTTTGACTCAAATAAACACTTTAAGACCTAGACTTAAAGTGAATATAAGAAAATAAAAGATATTTTGTGTTATTTAATTATACCTGTTTTTATAACTAAGAATATAATAATATGAAACTGGGAGGTTAAAAAATGAAAAGAACATTTGTTAGTTTGATATTATTTCTAATAGTTATTAGTTTAGTAATATTTGGAATATTTCAAAATAAGAAAAATAATGAAAAAGAAGATCTTACTAAGGTTACTGTAGCAGAAGTAGCTCATAGTATATTTTATGCTCCGCAATATGCTGCAATTAGTAAAGGATATTTTGAAGAAGAGGGTATTGATGTAGAACTTACTTTAACACCAGGCGCTGATGCTGTTACGGCCGCTGTGCTATCTGGAGATGTACAAATTGGTTTTTCTGGTACTGAGGCTACTATTTATGTATATAATGGTGGTGAAAAGGATTATTTACAGGTATTTGCTGCTTTGACAAAGAGAGATGGAGCATTCTTAGTATCTAGAGAAAAGATTGATAATTTTACTTTAGATGATTTGAGAGGTAAAACAGTAATTGGTGGAAGAAAAGGTGGTATGCCAGAAATGACTTTTGAATGGGCTCTTAGAGAGGCTAATATTGATCCTACCAAAGATTTAAGCATTGATACATCAGTTGCTTTTCCTGCAATGGAGGGAGCATTTATTGGTGGTACTGGCGACTTTGTTACTTTATTTGAACCTAATGCTACTTCAGTAGAAAAGCAAGGCTATGGTTATGTAGTTGCCTATGTTGGTACTTATGGTGGTGCTGTTCCTTATACAGCTTATAATGCTAAGAGTAGTTTTATAAAGGCTAATCCTGAACTTATTGAAGGTTTTTCTAAGGCTATTCAAAAAGGATTAAAGTTTGTTAAGGAAAATGAACCTAAGGTAGTTGCTGAGACTATTGTATCTTTCTTTCCTGATACTTCAATTGATGATTTAACTACAATGGTAAAGAGATATAAAGAATCTGATGCATGGAGAGATACTATTGCTATTGATGAAGATGAATGGAAACATATTCAAGATATTATGAAGGCTTCTGGAGAACTTGATGAGTATGTTTCATATAATAAACTGATTTACGATGAATACTTTAGTGAATTCAGATAATATATTGGAGATAAGTAATTTATCAAAGGTATATCATACAAATAAAAGTGAAATATCTGCAATTGATAATTTGAATTTAAATATTAAGGATGGTGAGTTTGTTGCAATAGTAGGTCCATCTGGATGTGGTAAGACGACACTTCTTTCAATCTTGTGTGGACTTGAGGATAAGTCTTCTGGTGAGATATTATATTCTAAAGATGAACTTAGAATGGGATATATGCTTCAGAATGATACTTTGTTTCCTTGGCTTAATATATTAGATAATTGCCTTCTGGGGGTTAAGATTAAGAAAGAGGTTACTAAGGAAAATATTGATAGAGTTAAATTCCTTTTGGAGACTTATGGTCTATCTGACTTTGCGTATAAGTATCCGAGGAATCTATCTGGTGGTATGAGACAAAGGGTAGCTTTGATTAGAACACTGGCTATTAATCCAGATATACTTCTCCTTGATGAACCTTTTAGTGCTTTGGATTATCAAACAAGACTTGCTGTATCTGATGATGTTTGGAAGATTATTAAAAAAGAAAAGAAGACTACAATTATGATAACACATGATGTAGCGGAAGCTATTTCAATGGCTGATAGGGTGGTTGTGTTATCTAATAGACCGGCGAAGGTTAAGAGTATTTATAATATTGAAATGATGAATAAGAGTACTCCTATTGGTAATAGAAATAAAGAAGAATTTAAAGATTATTATGATAAGATATGGAAGGATATTGATTTCCATGTATAGTGATGAACATAAAAGATTTATAAGAAAAAAGAAAATTACAAGTATACTAGTACATCTTGTGCAAATACTACTTATTGTAAGTCTTATAGTTATTTGGGAATTACTTGCTAAGTATGAGGTTATTAATACTTTTATTAGTTCTTCTCCTAGTAGGATTGTTAATACAATTATTAAATTATATAATGATGGTAATTTGTTTAATCATATATGGACTACGATATATGAAACTCTTATTAGCTTTGGTATTGGTACTTTGATTGGTATAGCTGTAGCTATTGTATTATGGTATTCTAACTTTCTTTATAGAATATTTGATCCTTATTTAACTATTATTAATAGTCTACCTAAGGTGGCTATTGGTCCAATTATTATTATTTATTTTGGCGCTAATATTAAATCTATTATTATTATGGCTCTTTTGATATCTGTTATTGTTACGATTATTACAGTATATAATGGTTTTATTTCTACAGACCAAAATAGAATTAATCTACTAAAGTCCTTTAAGGCCTCAAAAAGGCAAATATTTAGGTATGTTATTTTACCTAGTAGTTATCCTACAATAATTAGTAGTCTTAAGATTAATATTAGTATGACACTTATTGGTGTTATAATGGGAGAATTTTTGGTATCTAAAGAGGGTATTGGTTATTTGATTACTTATGGCTCACAAGTATTTAATTTGAATTTGGTTATGTCAGGTATTGTTATTTTGTTAATAGTTTCTTATCTTATGTATCTGATTGTTAGTTATATAGAAAAAATACTAATCAAAAACGATTAGTATTTTTATGGTTTATATAAATGGTGCGCCCAGTAGGAGTCGAACCCACAGCCTTTTGGTCCGTAGCCAAACGCTC
>ERZ834798.520-NODE-520-length-45128-cov-9.774011_pt1 | contig 45128 bp, 35 predicted proteins | sample MGYA00519689_ERZ834798 | MGnify/ENA primary metagenome ERZ834798 (study PRJEB31850, sample SAMEA3708761) | human gut metagenome | biome: human gut; feature: human-associated habitat; material: faeces | place: China | collected 2014 ...
GCCACGACGAGCGCGAGCAGACGCTCAACCAGCTGCTCGTCGAAATGGACGGCTTCGGTACGAATCAGGGCGTCGTCGTCATGGCGGCGACGAACCGCGCCGACATCCTCGACCCCGCGCTGCTGCGCCCGGGCCGCTTCGACCGTCAGGTCTACGTGGGGCTTCCCGACATCCGCGGCCGCGAGGAGATCCTGAAGATCCATGTCAAGAATAAGCCCCTTGCCGAGGATGTGGACCTCTCCACCGTCGCCAAGGGAACGCCCGGCTTCACGGGCGCGGACCTCGAGAACCTCTCGAACGAGGCGGCGCTGCTCGCCGCGCGCCGCGGCAGCAAGCTCATCACGATGTCCGACTTCTCTGAGGCGGAGATCAAGGTCATCGCAGGTCCCGAGAAGAAGAGCCGCGTCGTCAGCGAGCACGAGCGCAAGCTGACCGCCTATCACGAGGCCGGTCACGCCATCGTGATGCACGCACTGCCGACGCACGATCCCGTGCACCAGATCACGATCGTTCCGCGCGGCGGCGCGGGCGGCATGACGATCTCGCTGCCCACGGAGGACCGCTCGTACCAGTCCAAGCGCTATATGGAAGAGCAGATCGTCTCGCTGCTTGGCGGGCGCGTGGCGGAAAAGCTGATGCTCGGCGACATTTCGACCGGCGCGTCGAACGACATCCAGCGCGCCTCGCAGATCGCGCGCAAGATGGTCTCGGTGTACGGCATGAGCGACAGGCTCGGCTCGATCTCGTTTGAATCCGGCCACGATGAAATTTTCATCGGCCGCTCGATGGCGCAGGCCAAGCCGTATTCCGAGCAGGTCGCCGCACAGATCGACGAGGAGGTCAAGTCCATCGTCGACGCGGCCTACGAGCGCTGCGAGGACATCCTCTCGCGCGATCAGAAGCACCTCATCGCCGTGGCGGAATTCCTGCTTGCGCACGAGACGATGAGCGCTGAGGAATTCGAGGCCGTCTTCACCGACGAAGCCGCCGGCCATGACAAAATCTAATCCTGCTATGAATAAAATATCTCATCAGCAAGCCGCTGGTGAGATATTTTTTCACATTTTCGCAAGAATTCCTGCATTTTTCAGTGCTTCTCCCCTTGCCAATTCGTTTTCTTCTGCTATAATGGGGCATTAGTCATTCCATTTACATGAAAAAAAAGAGAGAATCGAACATGAAAAAAAGCAGTAGTTTCAGCGGTTCGCTCGGCTTTGTGCTGGCTGCGGCGGGCAGCGCGGTGGGCGTCGGCAATATCTGGCGCTTCCCCTATCTCTGTGCCAAGGACGGCGGCGGACTGTTCCTGCTCGTCTATCTGGTGCTGGTGCTGACATTCGGCTTCACCCTGCTGACGACTGACGTAGCCATTGGCCGCCGCACGAAGCAGAACGCCCTCAATGCCTTTGCAACGCTCAACAAGAAGTGGAAGTTTTTGGGTTACCTCACCTTCCTCGTCCCCACGCTCATCATGACGTATTACTCCGTCATCGGCGGCTGGATCACGAAGTATTTTACCCTCTACCTCGTCTCAAGCGGCGATGCCGCCGCGCAGGACGGGTTCTTCACCTCGTTCATCACCTCCCCCGTCTCGCCCATCGTCTTCATGCTGATCTTTTTGGCGCTGACGGCGTGGGTCGTGTACTGCGGCGTTGAAAAGGGCATTGAAAAATACTCCCGCTACATCATGCCGGGTCTGCTCCTTCTCATCATCGGCATCGCCATCTTCTCGCTCACGCTCTCTTACACCGACGAGAGCGGCATGACGCGCACGGGTATCGAAGGATTGCTCGTCTACATTAAGCCCGACTTCACGGGCCTGACCGTCCAGCGCTTTTTGAACATCGCGCTCGACGCGATGAGTCAGCTCTTCTTCTCGCTCAGTGTCAGCATGGGCATCATGATCACCTACGGCAGCTACGTCAAGGACGACGTCGACCTCAACAAGGCCAACAACCAGATCGAAATTTTCGACACGGGCGTCGCGTTCCTCGCGGGCCTCATGATCATCCCCGCCGTCTATGTCTTCCTCGGCACCGACGGCATGGCCAGCGGCCCGAGCCTGACGTTCATCAGCCTGCCGAAGGTCTTCGCCGCGATGGGCGGCGTGGGCCGCGTCATCGGCGCGGTGTTCTTCCTCGCGCTCGGCTTCGCCGCGCTGACGAGCTGCGTGTCCGTCATGGAGACGCTCGTCGCCAACTGCATGGAGATCTTCCACAAGTCGCGCAGGGAGATGTGCGCCGCCGTGGGCGTCTACTCGCTCGTGACGGCTGTGCTCATCTGCATGGGCTACAATGTGCTCTACTTTGAGCTTCCGCTGCCCAACGGCTCGACCGCGCAGCTGCTCGACGTGATGGACTACATCAGCAACAGCTTCCTGATGCCGTTTATCAGCCTGCTCACGAGCATTTTGGTCGGCTGGGTCGTGGGTCCGAAATGGATCATTGCCGAGGTCGAGAAAAACGGCGAACACTTCGGCCGCGCCAAGCTCTACAGCGTGATGATGAAGTATGTCGTGCCCGTTGTCATGCTCATTCTGTTTTTGACCTCCACGGGGCTCGGCAGCCTGATTTTCGGCGGCAGGTAAGAATTTTGGCAAAAAAGGGAACGCTTGCGCGTTCTCTTTTCTTTTGCTCTCCCGCCTTTTTCTCCGTTCAAAGTACGCAAAATATGTTTTTCCGCCGCGCGTTTTTTTGTCAAAAGCGCAAATTTCTTTTTCCCTGCTTGACAAAGCGGGGGCGGGCGATTATAGTAGCATCATTCAATCTCATAGTTCACAAATACCATGACGGGGAAAAATTCGTCCTACAGACGCTTCAGAGAGTTGCCGGTCGCTGCGAGGCAATGCAGAGCGGGATGATGTCACTGGCCCCTGAGTAGCTCCGCTGAGACGATTTTCGTTTAGGCGCAGCCGGATCTCCTCACCGTTACCAACGAGGCGCATTCGCTTGATTTTAAGCCGATGCAGAAAGCGGGCATATTTTATGCCAACAAGAGTGGTACCGCGGAAGTTTTGAGCTTTCGTCTCTTCAAGGGAAGAGACGAAGGCTTTTTTTGTTGCTATGCGAGAGAAAAAAGAGCAGGAGGAACACCCCATGAAACGCATTAAAATTTTTGACACGACCCTGAGAGATGGCGAGCAGTCCCCCGGCTGCAGCATGAATCTGACGGAAAAGATCGAAATGGCCCGCCAGCTTGAAAAGCTGGGCGTCGACGTGATCGAGGCGGGCTTCGCCATCGCGTCTCCGATGGACCACAAGAGCGTGCAGGCCATCGCCGCCGCGGTGACGAACTGCACGGTCGCCTCGCTCGCGCGCTGCGCCAAGGGCGATATCGACGCGGCGTGGGACGCCGTGAAGGAGGCCAACCACCCCCGCATCCACGTCTTCCTTGCGACGAGCGACATCCACATGGAGTACAAGCTCAAGATGACGCGCGAGCAGGTCATCGACCGCATCCGCGAGATGGTCGCCTACGCCAAGAGCTATTGCGATGACATCGAGTTTTCCGCCGAGGACGCCTCCCGCTCCGACTGGTCGTTTCTGGCCCATTGCTACTCCACTGCCGTCGCCGCGGGCGCGACGACGCTGAATGTGCCCGACACCGTCGGCTACTCCACGCCGCAGGAGATGTATGACCTCATCACCTACCTGCGTGAAAACATCGAGGGCGTCGAGCACGTCGACATCTCCGTCCACTGCCACAACGACCTCGGCATGGCGGTCGCGAATTCGCTCGAATGCGTCCGCGCGGGCGCGACGCAGGTCGAATGCACGGTCAACGGCATCGGCGAGCGCGCGGGCAACGCGAGCCTTGAAGAGATCGTCATGGCGCTGCGCACGAGAAAGGACTTCTACGACGCCGAGACCGGCGTGAACACCAAGCAGATCTACCGCTCGAGCAAGCTGCTGAGCAACATCACGGGCGTGCCCATCCCGCCGAGCAAGGCCATCGTCGGCGCGAACGCCTTCGCGCACGAGTCGGGCATCCATCAGCACGGCGTCATTGCCAATGCAAGAACGTACGAGATCATGAACTCCACCGACGTCGGCATCCCGCAGAACACGATGGTGCTCGGCAAGCACTCCGGCAAGCACGCGCTGCGTGAAAAGCTCGAATCCATGGGCTACGAATTGAGCGACGAGGAGCTTGAAAGCGTGTTCACCCGCTTCAAGGATCTCGCCGACAAGAAAAAGAACATCACGAGCAGCGACATTGAGGCGCTCGTGCTCCACCGTCAGGCCGCGGTGCAGGGCAGCTGCCAGCTCGTGAGTCATGTGGTCAACACGGGCCACGGCGTACCGAACATCTCGTGCATCAAGCTCCAGCGCGGCGACGAGCAGATCGAAGACGTCGCCATCGGCACAGGCCCGCTGGACGCCTCGTTCAAGGCCATCAACCGCATGCTCCAAATGGACGTGAAGCTCGAGAGCTTCAGCCTGAACGCCGTCACGGACGGCGAGGACGCCATCGGCGAGGCCGTGGTCAAGGTCTCCGGCCCCGACGGGCGCTCGTACACCGGCTCGGGCCTCTCGACCGATATCATCGAATCGTCGATCCGCGCCTATGTCAACGGCATCAACAAGATCATGGAATCCGGCAACTGAAAGGAGAAACGCGACATGGGCATGACAATGACGCAGAAAATTCTCGCCAAGCACGCAGGACTTGAGAGCGTGCGCGCGGGCCAGCTCATCCAGGCAAAGCTCGACCTCGTCCTCGGCAACGACATCACGACCCCCGTGGCCATCAACGAGTTTGAGTCCGCGGGCTTTGAAAAGGTCTTCGACAAGAGCCGCATCGCGATGGTGATGGACCACTTCGCACCGAACAAGGACATCAAGTCCGCCACGCAGTGCAAGCAGTGCCGCACCTTTGCCCGCCGCTTCGACATCGACCACTTCTACGATGTCGGCACGATGGGCATCGAGCACGCGCTGCTGCCCGAGCAGGGGCTTGTCGCCCCGGGCGAGGCCGTGATCGGTGCGGACTCTCACACCTGCACTTACGGCGCGCTCGGCGCATTCTCCACCGGCGTCGGCTCGACCGACATGGGCGCGGCCATGGCCGCGGGCGGGACGTGGTTCAAGGTCCCGTCCGCCATCAAGGTGAATCTCACCGGCAAGCTCCGCCCGTTTGTCTCCGGCAAGGACGTCATCCTGACGCTCATCGGCATGATCGGCGTGGACGGCGCACGCTACCAGTCCATCGAATTTTCCGGCGAGGGCGTTAAGAACCTCACGATTTACGACCGCCTGACGATCTGCAACATGGCCATCGAGGCGGGCGGCAAAAACGGCATCTTCCCCGTCGACGACGTGACGCGCGCCTATGTTGAGGGCCGCGTGGACCGCCCCTGGACAGCGTTCGAGGCCGACCCCGATGCAGAATACGAGCGCGTCATCGACATCGACCTTGGCAAGGTCGACTGCACGGTCGCCTGGCCGCACCTGCCCGAAAACGCGCACAGCGCGCGCGAGGGCAGCGACATCGCCATCGACCAGATCGTCATCGGCTCGTGCACGAACGGCCAGCTCCCTGACATGGCCGCCGCTGCCGCGATCTTAAAGGGGCATCACCTGGCCCCGAACGTCCGCGGCATCATCATCCCCGCCACGCAGGAAGTTTACCGCGCCTGCATGCACGAGGGCTACACCGATATTTTCCTCGACGCGGGCTGCATCGTCTCCACGCCCACATGCGGGCCGTGCCTCGGCGGCTATATGGGCATTCTCGCCGCCGGCGAGCGCTGCGTTTCCACCACCAACCGCAACTTTGTCGGCCGCATGGGCCACGTCGACAGCGAGGTCTACCTCGCCTCTCCGGCTGTCGCCGCGGCGTCTGGTATTACCGGCCACATTTCTCATCCGGAGGAGGTCATGAACAAATGAATGCACACGGCATTGTCCATAAGTATGGGGATCACGTCGATACGGACGTCATCATCCCCGCGCGCTATCTGAACACCCAGAGCCACAAGGAGCTCGCCTCCCACTGCATGGAGGACATCGACAAGGACTTCATCCACCGCGTCAAAAACGGCGACATCATGGTCGCGGGCGTAAACTTCGGCTGCGGCTCGTCGCGCGAGCACGCGCCCGTCGCCATCAAGGCGAGCGGCATCTCCTGCGTCATCGCGGCGAATTTCGCCCGCATCTTCTACCGCAACGCTATCAACATCGGCCTCGCCATTTTGGAGTGCCCCGCCGCGAGCGCGGAGATCGAAAACGGCGACGAGGTAACAGTCGACTTCGACACCGGCGTCATCACAGACGTGACAAAGGGCACGACGTATCAGGCCGAGCCCTTCCCGCCGTTTATCAAGGACATGATCGCGCGCGGCGGCCTGATGGCCTCGCTCAAGGCAAAGGAGGCGGCGAAATGAACAAGACCATTGCCATCATCAAGGGCGACGGCATCGGCCCCGAGATCGTCACCGAGGCCATGGGCGTTTTAGACGCCGTGGCCGCGAAGTTTGGCCACACCTTCACCTACGTCGACGCGCCGATGGGCGGCAACGCCATCGATAAATTCGGCGTGCCGCTGCCGGATTCGAGTTTATCGACCTGCCGCAACGCGGACAGCGTGCTGCTCGGTGCGGTCGGCGGCCCGAAGTGGGACGATCAGCCCGCCGCCAACCGTCCCGAGCGCGGTCTGCTCAAGCTGCGCGAGGGCATGGGCCTCTACACGAACGTGCGCCCTGCGAAGATGTTCTCCGAGCTCTCCGCCGCCTGCCCGCTGCGCGCTGACATCGCGGAAGGCGGCATCGACTTCGTCGTCGTGCGCGAGCTCATCGGCGGCGTGTACTTCGGCGAGCACCGCACGGAAGAGGCGAACGGCGAGCAGAAGGCCACCGACATCATGGCCTACTCCGAGCACGAGATCAAGCGTGTCGCGCGCGTCGCGTTCGAGACCGCGCGCAAGCGCCGCAAGCGCGTCACCTCCATCGACAAGGCCAACGTGCTCGACACCTCGCGTCTCTGGCGCAAGACGGTCACAGAGGTCGCGAAGGACTACCCCGATGTCGAGCTTCGCCACATGTATGTCGACAACGCGGCGATGCAGCTCGTGCGTGACCCGAGCCAGTTCGACGTCATCGTGACCGAAAATCTCTTTGGCGACATTCTCTCCGACGAGGCGAGCCAGATCACGGGCTCGATCGGCATGATCCCGTCCTCCAGCATGGGCGACGGCACGAACGGACTCTACGAGCCCATCCACGGCTCCGCGCCGGACATTGCGGGACAGGACAAGGCGAACCCCATCGGCACGATCCTGGCCGCCGCAATGATGCTGCGCTACAGCTTCGACATGGCCGCCGAGGCCGACGCCATCGAGCGCGCGGTGGATAAAACGCTGCGCTCGGGCTTCCGCTGCGGCGACATCATGCAGGAAAACTGCCAACTCGTCGGCTGCAAGGCCATGGGTGCGGAGATCCGCAGCCGTATCTGAAACGATCTCTTCCAAACTTCTTTATGAACCTCTCCTTTGATCCTCTGCATCGCGCGGCGATGCGAAAAAGGTTCCCAAGCCAATGGCTTGGGAACCTTTTTTCTTCCGCTGTCAAATTTTGCCGATCAGCACAACGATCCCGCCGACCGCGGCCGCGACAAGAAGGTACAGCGCTGTGGCCGCACTGCGCTTGGTGCAGACCGTCCGCCACGGCTTCCCATAGGGGACGCCCTCCATGCCCTCGATACGCCAGATCTTGCTGTGGCCGACCCACAGCAGGTCGATGACAAAGCCGTCGAACCAGTTCACGACCACAAGGAAGAGGTAGGTTTCAAAACTCGCGGTCTTAAAGTCCTTCACGCCGTTCCATCCGGCGATGTCCGCGATCAGCACGACGAAGATCACAAGGCAGAAGAACGTCATAAAGCGCTTGCCCTTGCGCAGCTCCTCAGTCTTGTCGGCGATGCCGCGCTTCTGCGCCTCGTCGAGATACGCGTCCGGGTAAAAATAGAGGCAGTTGCGCCCGCTGTCTCGCACCGTGCATTTGACCAGCGCGAGATAGAGCCGCGTACTTCTCCATCTTGTCTTGCGGCAAGGACGCCAAGTTCTCGCCGTCAGTTCCTACGACATAGAAATCGCCAACCAGCACGTCCTGTCCGAACCGACGATCAGGCTCAAAGTCAATGAGCTTACCTTCATCGTTCAGGAGCAGGTCTACGCCTTCTTCCACGCCGACCAACTGGATCAGGTGATGGTAGTCCTTCACTCCGCTGCTCACGGCTTCTTGCAGAGCCGACAACTCATTTTTCAGGGTGACTACTTCCGGTTTCTTATGAGGACTGACCTTGAGCACAGTTACTTTAAGCCTCAATGTGTATAAAAAATAAGATGACCATTCGCCCTTTTGTTTTAGGGTTTGTTTTGCTCATCTCTAAGAAAATAAGGGTTGAGATCATGCGGAGAGGGGGACTTATCATGAACGATATTCTAAAGCGGTTTTGTTGGTTGGACGACAAAATGACCGCCGGTATCGTCCGGCGGTCATTTTATCGTCTTGGCGTTATCTCAGCCTTCCGCGATCGTGCTCGGCGTAGTAGGCGCGCTTGCTCCCGAGCATCTTCTCGTCCGCCTCGCGGACCAGCTCTCTTAGCCCGTTTGCCGCCTCGCAGACGGCGATGCCGTAGGAGATGCTGTAGTCCTGTGCGGCAAGCGCCGATGATACCGCCTGCATACGCGCTTCACATACGGCTGCATCTGCCTTTGAAAAGACGACGAACTCGTCGCCGCCGACGCGGTAGAGATCGTCCTTCGGAAACTGCTCCCGCAGATGCTCTGCGACCGCGTGCAGCAGCTGATCGCCCGCCTCGTGACCGCGCTCGTTGTTGATCTCGTGCAGGCCGTTCGCGTCGATATAAATGCAGGCGGCCGGAGCGATGACGCGCTGGTCGCTCTTGCGCAGACACTTCTCATAGGCGACACGGTTCATCAGGCCCGTGCCCTGGTCCGTAATGCTCATACGGTAAACGCCGCGTCGCGCCGAGGCGAGATACCAGACCATAAAGCCAAGATAGCTCAGCAGCAGCGCGGTGACAATGATCGCCATCATCGAAAGCGTCTCCACCACGCCGCGCGTGCCCGCCAGCGCCTCCGCCTCGCTCACACCGAGCACGACGCTCCAGTTGTTGATGCCGACCGGCTCGTAGTGCAGGTAGAGCGTCAGCCCCGTGGATTGGGAGACGGTGCACATATCGCCGCTGATGCCGTTGGGGATTTTTTCCATCGCCTGCTCGTAGGTGTAGCCCTTGAGCATTTTGCGGCCGCGCAGCTCCGAGAGGTTGCCGAGCGAGTCGTGCCAGGTATCCAGCAGGATGTCGCCGTTGTTGCCGTCCACCAGAAGGAGGAAGGCATTGCCGTTGTAGAGGTCGATCTGATAGTTTTGGGAAATCTCCTGCAGGGGGACGACGCCGTAGAGGATGGCGACGGTCTCGCCGTCGCGCACCACCGGCACGACGTTGCGCACCACCAGCTTTTCCGGCGCAAAGTAGCTTGTCACGCGGTCTGAGATGTACGCGCCCCGCGCCGCCTCTGTTTCAAAATCGAATGTGCCGGAAACGTCGTAGCGGGTGCCGTCGGTCAGCAGCAGCGTGCCGTCGGGCCGCAGCAGCGCGACGGTGGAGACAAAGGTCTCACTGAGGCTGAAGGATTTCATGATGCGCAGCACCGCGTCATTGTCACGCTCGTCATGCCCCGCGATCAGCTCCGCCATGGCGGAGAGGATGGTCTGGTCCGCGTTCGCCGCGTCGGCAAGATCCTTTGCGATCTGGCGCGTCGCGGTAGCCAATTCGTCAAAGGAGCGCTGTGTGATCTCACGATTCGCCCGCCGGACGAGGAAAAAGACCGAACCGAAGAGCAGCACGCCGGTCAGGAGCGTGACCGCCACCATCATGCCTACTCGTTTTTTGTTGACCATGTTCATTTCTCCTTTATCCTTCCTCCCTGTCGCGCGCCGCCAGGCTGCGCAGGAAGGATTCCGCTTCGCGCCCGGGCAGGACGCGCGAGAAATAAAAGCCCTGAATGAAGTCGCAGCCCGCCGCAAGCACGGCGTCGCACGTTGCCTTGTTCTCCACGCCCTCGCACAGCACGCGGATGCCCATGTCGTGCGAAAGACGGATCATGCCCTCCAGCAGCGCGTGGGCACGCGGCAAGGCAGACTCGATCACGATGCTGCGGTCGATCTTCACGCCGTCGATTGGGTAGGTGCTCAGGTCGGAGAGCGAGGAATAGCCCGCGCCGATATCGTCCAGCACGATGCGAAGCCCCATCGCGTGCAGCCCCTCGATCGTCCGCAGCGCCGCCTCGCGGTCGCGCGCGTAGGAGTCCTCCGTCAGCTCCACCACAAGTCGGTCGCGCGTAAAGTCGTACTGCTCGATGATCTCGCGCACGCGCGCGAGGATCTTTTCGTCTGCGATGGACTGGCGCGTGAAGTTGCACGAGAGCCACAGCGTCCCGCGCCCCTCCCGCTTCCACGTCTGGAGCTGCACGCACGCGCAGCGGAGCATATAGAGATCCAGCTCGGTGATCGTGCCGGCGCGGATCATCAGGTCGATGTATTTTGAGGGCTTGAGCAGTCCCTCCTCCGGATTTTGCCAGCGCGAGACGGCCTCCGCGCCGACGACCGTGCCGGCGCGATCGACGACGAACTGGAGGTACGGCTCAAATTCGCCCTTTTCCACCGCCTTGCTCATGCTGCCGCGCAGACGCTCGAGCTGCTCGCTCTCGTCGATCATGCCGCGCGTGCTGAACGCGCAGGGCGTTTCCGTGCGGAACGCGTGGGCACAGCCCTGGCGCGCGTTGTAGAGCGCAGCCTCGGCGCCGCAGTCGGGGTTTTCCGACAGCGAGCAGATGCCCGCGCGGAACGCGCCGGCATATTCGGCGCGGAAGCCCGCAAGGTAGCCGTCCAGCCCGCGGATAAGCCCCTCGGCGCGCTGCTGTGCCGCCTCGCGGCTGCCGCACTGACACACGAGCGCGAACATCCCGCGCCCCACGCAGGCGAGGTATTCCTCGCGTCCGCAGCCAAGGCGCAGATACTCCGCCGCGCGGGAGAAGATCTCCTCGCGCTCCGCCTCGCCAAAGCGCCGTTCGAGCGAGGGCATATCGCAGCCGATGCAGAAGACATAGACGATGCTTCTGAGCGGGGCTGGGATGAGCGTTTCCATGCAGTTCAGATAATACCCGTCGTTGCCGATGCCGTAGCGCGGGTCGATGAGGGCGTTGGTCTTTTGCTCGGCACGCTTTTTGCGCGCAAAGACTATCAGCGCGACCGCCGCGGCAAGCATCGCCGCGATCAATGCGGCGAGCGTAATGAGCCACCTGGTACGGTAGGCTTCCGCGCCGCTGCTATTCATATAGTCTGCCAGGACGCCGATGCTCTCCGCGCCGGAGAGGTCCTCCAGCGCTTGTGCAAGCGCGCCGGCCAGTTCCGGCGTGAGTGCGTTGGTAAAGCCAACATATATCGCGCGCTCTGCGCCGTCATGTTCTATCGTGCAGAGCAGCACTTGACGGCGCATCGCGCCGCTGTCGACCGTGCCGGAGGGATAGGCGGAAATAATGTCCGCCTGCCGGTTTGCGGTCTGCTGCGCCTGCGTTGTGTTCTTGCTGTACGGAAGATAGACAAGATCGTACCCTGTCTGCTCACTCAGGCGCTCGTACAGCTCCGGCAGCAATCCGACATAGCATTCTCTGCCGCGGTCATAGGACTCGATGGGATAGAGATCGGCGTTTCCCGAGATCAGAAGCGTCTCCCTCGCGCTTGCATCCTGCATACAGCACAGCAGCGCTCCGATCATCAGCACGGCGCAGAGCGTGATTTCCAAGAGCTTTTTTCGGCGCACAGGCGACACCCCCCTTTATTTCAAATCGATCTTGCGGCGCTCGATGCGCCCCCAGCTGAGTTTTTTCTTCCTATAGCCGATAAAGGCCGTGCAGCGCACCCATGCGAGAATAAAGCGCAGGAACACCAGCTCAAAGAGACACAGACAGACGGCCTTGAGGCCGTCGCCGAACGAGAGCGTGAGGTCCGCCGTGTAGATGCGCGAGAAAAAGGCGGTAAGCGTCAGGACCCCGCCGAAGACGGCGTAGATGAGGAAGAAGAGCAGCATGAACGGCACGTTGATGAGGTCGCACCACCATGCGAGCACCATCGTGAACACGCCGAAGACCTCGATAAACGGCGAGAGCAGCTCATAGATGAGGAAATAGAGATAGGATACAAAGCTCACCGCGCCGAACCTGTGATTGGAAAACATGACGCGATGCTTGTACATACTCTGGAACAGGCCCAGATGCCAGCGCTTGCGCTGCTTGCACAGATCGCGCAGCCGCTCGGGCACCTGCGTCCAGCAGATGGCGTCGGTGGCGTAGCGGATGGCATAGTCGATGCCGTTGATTGTGCAGTATTCGTGCAGCTTGACCACCAGCTCCATATCCTCGCCCATGGTCTTGTTGTCGTAGCCGCCCACGGCGATGACCGTGTCCTTTTTGAACAGTCCGAACGCGCCGGAAATGATGAGCGAGCCGTTGAAGCGGTCAAAGAGGATGCGCGAGGCGAGGAAGGAGCGGTCGTACTCCAGCACCTGCATGAAAGCGAGGATGCTGCGCGGCAGGCGGTAGCGTTTGACGCGCCCGTTTTCCAGCTCAACATCGTTGGAGATGCGGACGATGCCGCCCACCGCCACCACCTTGCCGTCCTCCAGCACCGGCTGGGCGATGCGGCGCAGAGAGTCGTATTGCAGCACGGAGTCCGCGTCCATGCAGATAAAGTACGGGAAATTTGCGGCGTTGATGCCCATGTTCAGCGCGTCTGCCTTGCCGCCGTTCTTTTTTCGGATGAGCGTCACCGGTACCTTCTGTGCGCGTGTCTCATAGACGTATTCCTCGCGCTGACAGTTGATCTGCCGGCGAATGGGCCGGTGAACAAGGTGCATATCAAATGTCTCGGCCAACACCTCCGAGGTGCGGTCCTTCGATCCGTCGTCCACCACGATGATCTCATAGGCGCGGTATTCCAGCGTCAGCAGCGAGCGCACGGTGTCTGCCACGGTGACCTCCTCATTGTAGGCGGGAACGATGATACTGATGGGCAGGTAGTAATCCGAGGGCAGAATGCTTTTGAACATTTCCTGCCGGCGGTGCTTGTACAGCTCAAGTGAGCCGACGACGACCGACAGAAACAGAAAGGTCGAGTAGCCGATCAGATAAGCGATAAAGAAATAGCCCACCCACTCAAGAAACAGCTTTATACCGTCGTACATACTGCGTCCTCCTTTCGCTCCTCCAGCTCCCGCACATCAAAGCGATAGCGCAGGATCTCGGAGGCGTAGCGGTCGTGCCCCTCGATCACGTCGATCAGATCGCGGTAGCCGAAGCCGAGCTGCTCCAGACTTTTTGACGCGTTGAAGCGGATATACCAGTTGGGATGATAGAGGTTCCTCTCCAGCACCGCCGCAGTCTCCGCCCCGGGATAGCTCGCCAGCACCGACGAGGCGATGGCTGCATACTCCCAGCGCGCGTTTTCCGAGGGCGTCGCATAGCGCAGCAGATCGGCGTAGGCGGGGGGATAGGGGTAGTGTCCGAGGTAGCGCAGGCAGGAAAAGCGCACCTCGTCGTCCCGCGCGCCGTCGTTGAGGAGCGCGAGCACCCGTTCACAGTGCGTGCCGGAGGAAAAGCGGAAATAGTTGAGCAGCGTCACCTGCATCCACGGCTGAAACGCATCAAACGCCTCCCAAAGCGCGTCGGCAAGCTCCCATGTGTCGCCCGTGTAGTTCAGCAAGCCGTCGGAGAGGAGCTTGCTGTGATAATAGAGGCTGCTTGCGTCGATGATCCGCAGCGCACGCACAAGGACGGCGGGATCGCCCGCCGTGTAGAGCGCCTGCATGGCATTCTCGCGGCAGTAGATGCTCGGCTCGTGCAGCAGTTCGAGCAGCACCTCCTTGAGCGGCGCGTCGTCCGCGCCGCCGAGCAGCCGGTATTTCTTGATGATGTAGGGGAAGTACGCCGCCTCGATCTCCTCGCGGCGGCAGTAATCCTCTGCCAGCGTGATCATCACACCGTTAAGCGCCGTCAGATAGGAGCGGGTCAGCTCTGGCCGCCTCACGCACAGGCACTCCAGCGCGGCGTCAAAGGCCGCCATGCCGTTCACGCGGCGCAGTCTGCGCTCCATGAAGCGCAGATGCCTCTCGCTGACCGCTCCGGTCTCCGCGAGACGGTCAAGCTCCTGCGAGACCGTCAGCTCAAGGCGGATGCCGTCGCGGAAGGACCGATGCTCCCTGCGCTGCGAAAGGAGCGCCGTTACAATGTTAAAGAGGATCATGCCGGCGCAGATGCCGAGATAGACGTAGATCAGGATTTGAACAAACACCGGCGTTCTTCCTTTCTCGTGTATTTTACTGCCAGAGCTTTTGCAGAATGTAGTACGAGGGCTTGAGCCGCTCGTGATAGCTGACCGTATTGCCCCAGCCCTTGAGCGCCGCGGGATAGAGCGGCGTGCGCTCCTGCGCCGCGCCGTCGGTAAGACCAAGGTACATCGTGTCGATGGTGATGTAGTCCACACCGTAGTTTTCATAGTAATCGTCGTGGATGGTCATGCGCGAGGGGTCTGAAAAGTTCAGAAGCTGCCAGGGGAGCTTCAGCTCCACATAGTCGCCCGCGAAGATGAAGTCCGCGAGGGAATCGTAGTCCGGCGCGGCGGGGTTCGCGTTGCCGTAGGCAAGATCGCCCGTCTCGTAGGTCTCAGAGCTTGCCTGCCAGTTGCCCGTGAGCAGCGGCGTCGCCGTCTGGAGCATCAATTCGATGGGCTTGAAGAGCGGCGTGTCCGCGTCGGGCGGGTCAAGGTAGGCGTCCGCGTCGTGCGTTTCGTGGTAGAACATGGCGCGCAGCACCTCGTAGCGCTCCTGCACCAGGAGGCGGCTGTTGTCCCTGCCGTCGATGGCGAGGACGAAGTCCACCGGGTCCTCAAAGCGCAGGCCGAAGTTTTCGCAGTAGGTGCTGCCCGTCTTGGGCGTGGTGTCGATGGGGATGTAGAGCGTTTTCTGTCCGTTCGCAAAGCCCTTTTCATAGGCGAGCAGATAGATGAACTTCTCGTCGTATTTCATCGAAAGGGCGCGCGTGCCGGTATCGAAGAGTTTATCCTCCTCCGTCCACTCCGAGAGGTCGCCGTCCACATAGCAGACGCTTTCCTCCTCGCCGGGGTCGAAGGAGAGCAGACCGAAATACTGCTCGTTGGTCTGGTAGTCACTCCAGTAGGGCGTGCGCTGCAGGTTCACCGCGTGCATGGTGTTCCAGGTGCGCTTGAACCACTCGTCCTGCCAGGTAAAGACGCAGCCGCCCGCGCAGTTTGCCGCGGTGATGTCGCGCCAGCAGTCCACGAGCGCCTGCCCCTGCTCCTGCTCGGACATATGGCCCTGATTGCGTCCGGTGTTCCGGTCGATCTGCGCCATGCCGCGCCCGGTGGAAACGCCGAACTCGGAGATGACGACGGGCATCGTGTGATGCCGCCGCAGGGCGCGCAGATAGGCAAGGTAGGTGTTCGCCGCGCCGGTCTCATCGTAGAAGTCCGATCGGCGCAGCACGGAACCGATGGGCGTGCCGGGACCGGTCTCCGCACGGGAGATGACGGCCTTGCCGTCCCAGATGGGCGTGCGGTCCATCGCCGCGGGGTTGAGGATATAGTTGAGATAGTCGGGATAGTAGGGATACACATGGTAGGAGGCAAACTGACCGGCGAGGAAGGCATCCTCCGTGCGGATGTGCTCCACGTCCACCTGCGCGCACTTCATAAAGAAAGTCGTGATATCCTCCGGGTAGAGGAAGGGGTCGGTGGTCGGCCAGTTGGAAAACGCCACAAGGCGCTGGGTCTTGTAGCGGCGGCTTTCATATGAGACGATCCGATCGCCCACCTGCGCGAGCATGGATTCAAAGGCGGAGGCGTCCTCCGTCGCGGAGAGGTACGTTCCCTGATAGGGCGGCAGATCGGGGTATTTGTGGTTGGTGTAGGTGACGGTCACATCCTCCCACTCCACACCGAGAATATAGCCGATGACCCAGCGGGAAACGTCCTTGGTGTAGAAGCCGGAGCCCGTTCCGCGTCCGAGCGAGATCTTCTTGTTGCCGTGCAGAACGTCGACCAGTGTGCGCCCGTCCCTGACGAAGGTCTCAAGAAAGTCCTTGTCATAGGCGTCGCGGTGGGAGTTTTGGATATAGTCGTTCACCCATACGCCGTGGATGAGCCAGAGCGGTTCCTCGTTCGCCTCCTCGCGCGCGGTGTTGTACTCGTAGAAGGCGTTGTAGAAGTCGTCGTGGAGCGTAATGTAGACGCGCACGGTGTTCGCGCCCATCTCCTGCATCTGGGCAAACCAGCGCAGATAGGTCTCCTTGCTGACGGCGTAGTCCGTCGCCCACTCGCCCGGGATGCCCACGCCGAGGTTCACGCCCTTGACGGTGAACTCCTCCGGTCCCGCGCCGCGGTCCATATAAAGGTGCTGCGCGTCGGTGGACATGAAAGCGCTGACCGGCACGTCCGGCTGAAGGTCGATGTACCAGCCGAGGTAGTAGCGCGCGGTGTCGTAGGCGAGATAGCCTAAGATCAGGGCGGTGAGCACGATGAGAAATCTTTTCAAGCCGCCGCCCTCCTTTCTCGATGGTGTGGTGGCTCAGTGGTTGAATTTCTTGTTTTTGGATTCGTGGCTGTACTGGCGAAGAATGTCGATATTCTCGTCCATCCACGCGCCGCGCTCGATGCAAAAGCGCTTCATCTGCGCGACGGCAGCCGCGTGTGAGTGCGGGTTGCGCCACGCGGGGGAGAGCATATCCTTTTCGAGCGTGTAGCCCCAGACGGAGAAGTTGCGCTCGACGGCATCGCCGAGCCACGCGGTAACGTCGTCTATGTAGGCGCAGAGATACTCGTCGCTGAGGATGCCCTGACGCAGCTCGCGGTAGCGGTCGATGACGGCGTTTATGAACTTCTCGTCTTTGCTGAGCATATAGTACCAGACATTGTATTGCAGCTCAAAATGCTGCGGCTCTGCGACCGGATGACTGTAGTTGTCACAGGCGGAATTGAAGTCCCAGATGCACATTTTGTATTTGCCGCGCACATCCCTGTAGATATAGGTGGAAAGCCAGCCCGCATCATAGTTGCAGGTAAACTCGTTGAGGATAAAGTAGTCCACGAAAGAGCTCATGTCCGCCTGCTCCCACCATGCATAGGGCTCGGTATCATAGTCATAGGAGTAGAGTGTCTTTTCAAAGTCGGAGAAATCCTGTGCGATCCACGCCGCGCGCTCCGGCGTAAGCCATTTTGTTCCCGGATAGACGATGTCTATATCCTGCAGATTTCGCAGGGCGTATTGGGAGAAGGTCTCGATGTTTTTGACCTCGTTGCCGCTGCCGCGGTCAAGGCGCAGAGCATAGCTCGTCTGCACCGTGTCCTTCGACGGCTCCGTGAGCTTCAAGCGGGCATCCGCGCCGGAGCTGACAGTCTCCGTCATAACATAAAGCCCCTGATACACTCCGTTGAGCAGTACCTCGCAGAAGCGCACATTCGGCGCGTAGTCCATGATCTCGCCCGCAAGATTGTACCACATATAATTGCGGATGAGCGTCTTATCGAGGTACGGCCCATGCAGCGCCCACTCGTCGAAGGCATCCATCCCCAGCATGGCGACATCGCGCGAGGCCGCACCGTCGTCCGTCAGCGTCTTGACAAGATAGCTGTGCTTATCAAAATAGCGCGAGGAGTTGCCTCGCACTCGAATGTCAATGACGCTCTGAAGCGTCGGCGTGTCGGTGGGGTGATTGTTGCCCTCGGCATGATCCACCACCGAGACGGACGCGCGCAGCAGCGTACTGCCGTCTGCGGTCGTGGTGAAAGCATCGTCCTCACGGCCGCTGCCGCCGCTCCGGATGGGAACGCCGGGGATCTCCGCGCCGCCGGTGTCGATGAGAACGAGCGGCAGATGAGAGCAGAGCAGATCTTCTCCGTGGTCGGCACAGGGTGTATAGGCGGGGCGCTCAAGATGCTGATGATAGCGTGGGTGCTCATCGGTCAGCACGGCTGACAGGTTTGTTGCGGATAGGAGAAGCAGCAGCGCACAGGCCGCAAGAGCCATTCGCTTGTATTTCATGTTCGTCTCCGCTCCCCTCTTTCCGGTTTCTCAGTTCGACACCTCGTCGTTCTGCATGACAAGATTGACATAGTCGATGCTTCCCAGCGAATAGATGCTGCCGGGAATGTCCGGCGTTGTCAGCTCCGCGCGGCGCAGGAGCTTTTGCGTGATCTCGTAGATCAGTTCGACCGTATCCTCCGTCGTGTTTTCCACACGCAGCGTCGCTTTGGCGCGAAAGAGCTTGTAGACCTGCGCCTTGATCGGCTCCTGCTTGCTGCGGTGGGCGCGGATGATGAGCAGCATCCGGTTATCGCTCTTGATGCAGCCGAGCAGCAGGATCACCGCGAAGGTCACGGCGCTGCCGATGCAGGCCACGGCATAATCGCCCACGCCGCAGCAGATGCCGACAATGATGGACCAAAAAATATAAACCGTATCGCGCGAGTCCTTGATGGCGGTGCGGAAGCGGACGATGGACAGCGCGCCCACCATACCGAGAGACAGCGCGATGTTGTTGCCGATGACGGTCATGACCGTCCCCGTCAGCACCGCGAGAATGACGAGTGAGGCGTTGAACTTGCGGCTGTAGATCGTCCCGCGGTGGGAGATGGCGTAGGACAGGAAGATAAAAAAGCCCAGCACGGCGGCAAGGACGATATTGAGCAGAATATCCTCCCACGACATATCGCGGGGTGTGGTAAAAAGGTTCAGGATCTGTTGTCTCATGGTGTTTTCCTCCTATAGCCTCGTCTGACATCCGTTTTGGCGGGCAAGCACATATTTGCTGACAGAAAGCTCACTGCGATCCACGCTGTTGATCAGCTCGCGAAGATAATCGAGCAGAAAGCCGTTGTACTTGACCTCAAGCACCACGCAGTACGGATCGAGCACGGGGTTCATGTTCAGCCGCGGTGAAAAGAGGTCGAAGCAGCTCTCGACGGAAACAATGCGGCTGTCAAAGGTAATGCGTATTTTGTTCTCCTTGGCGATAAATGCCTTGCGGTCGTATTCTACGATCGTTTTGGGGCGATAGCACCGGCTGTGCATCAGCGCGTAGCACTCCGCGGCAAAAGACTCCGGATACCGCAGCAGCGGCGCGTAGTCGCCGCGCGTGAGCGCTTGGGCATCCTCCCGTGTCACGCGCAGAGAGCGCTTGAGCTGACTTGCGCCCTGCTTCTGCTTCATCTCCAGCATGGCGAAGTCTGCCGCCGGATCATAGCAGCGCAGGCGCAGCTTGCGCCGCAGCTCTACGCCCGCAGCCTTTTCGTGGAAGTCCCTGTCGTCGAGCGTATCGAAGTAAAGCGAGCGGACAGGGTAGCCGCTTATGCCGTTGTGCGGGTCCTCGTGCATGACCTGCGCGAGCCGATGGCAGGCTTGCAGCGCCTCCGGCAGCGAGATCAGATATTTCTTTTCCTCGCGGAACACGCGGTTCACCGATGCTCCCTCCTTTCGCAGAGAAAAAAACTGACCGCAGTCCTGCTAAGGCAATACCGCAGCTTTCACTGCGCGGTGTTGCCTTAAGGGTGCGGTCGGTCGATCATAGGGGCTCTCCCGCTCAGACATATGGCCCTGCAGCATAGTCTTTCGACGATTTTCTATCTTAAACGATTATACAGGGCTGCGCCGCATAAGTAAAGTCCTTTCTGGCATTTCCGGCATTTGGGCGGCTTGTAATATTAAATGCGAAAGAACAAATACCACGTCGAATGACGGGTACGCGTTCTATCGCATTTATTTTTTTACCATAAACAGCGCTAAAACACAATAGAAACGGGGTGAAATGGTGCGGCAGTACAGATACATAGATTTTCAGGACCGCAAGGAGATTTCCACACGATACCTGAACGGCGACCGGGTGGCAGACATCGCCGATGGGCTGGGTATGGCAACGGCTACCGTCTACCGGGAGTTGAAACGTGGCGAAACGGGCGGGCTTGACCGCAACCAGCGGAGAGCATACAACCCCGTTCTTGCACAACAGCGCGTGCAAGAGAACTTCAAACGCCGCGGCAAAACCGCGGTCAATTCGTAAAGGAGGTTCCACGGTGAACAATTTTGAAGAAATCACGAAGAACCCGGAAACGCTGGGCGCTTTCTTGCGGGGCCTGCCCGTCATTGAAGCGCCGTGGGACGAAGCATTCCAGCGGAAGTATTGCGCCGGGTGTGGGAAAGTCAGTTGTGACGATGGTAGCCCTTGTCCGTATGAGGACAAGCGGAACAATCCGCTTTGGTGGCTGTCACAAGAGAGCGAGGGAACGCAACGTGCTTGAAATCGTACCGATGACGCTTAGAGAAGCAAACGCGTTTGTCGAGCAAAACCACCGACACCACGGGGCAACCGTGGGGCATAAGTTTTCCATTGGGCTATCTGACGGTGAAAAAATCGTAGGGGTTGCCATTGTGGGCCGTCCTGTATCGCGCCACCTTGACGACGGTTGGACATTGGAGGTCAACCGACTTTGCACGGACGGAACCCGCAACGCCTGTTCAATGCTTTACGCCGCGGCATGGAGAGCGGCGCGGGCGATGGGCTATAAACGGGTAGTCACCTATATTCTGGACACAGAAAACGGCGCAAGCCTGCGGGCCGCTGGGTGGAAATGCGTTGGACAAGCCGGGGGCCTGCGCTGGACAGGGACCCGCCGCCCGGAAGTGGACCTTTGCCCCGCACAAATGAAAATCAGGTTCGAGCGGGAGGAAACAACATGACGAAAAAGGAACAGCACCCCGGCGGGGTCAAGTTGACGGCGAAGACGGCCCGTACCCTCGCAATGCAGGAGTTCGGGACCGCCCGCGGCCTGACGAAAAGTACGTCATTCGTCGGCGTGTACTTTATGGAGTTTGGAAACCTGCGTATCGAGATTTGCGCGGACACGGCTTGCATTGTTGTTCGCGTGGTTCTGTCCCACGGTACGGGTTCCAGCGCGAAATACTTTGACCCGGACACCCTGCAAGAGAACTTCAAGGCTATCGACAAACACCGTGAAGACGAAGACCGCGCCATTATCAGTGATTGGGTCAACCTGAACGGCCCGGAATACTGTCGGAAGCAGGTTGAAGAAATTTGGACACGCGGCGGCTGATCGTCAGCGCAGGCGCAAGGAATGAAAGGAAGAACAAACTATGAACGTTGTTTCATTTGGCGGTGGGACAAATTCAACTGCTATGATTATCGGAATGTATCTACACAAAATCCCAATAGACCTAATTCTTTTTGCAGACCCCGGCGCAGAACAGCCGCACACATACGAATTTATTCAGACATTTAACGTGTGGCTTGAAAAGCATGGACTGCCGATAATAACCCCGGTTTTCTACACCGACAAAGGCGGAAATCGAATGACGTTGGAAGAAGAATGCCTGCGTTCTCATGCGTTGCCGTCTATCGCCTATGGTTTCAAGAAATGCTCGCTTAAACACAAGATTGGAACGCAAGAAAAGTTCTGCAACAACTATCCGCCTTGCCGCGAAGAGTGGGCCGCGGGGCGGCGGGTTTATAAGTATATCGGCTACGATGCAGGCGAAACACGCAGAATTCAGCACGCGGCCCCGGCGGACGAAGCGAACAAAAAGTATAAAAACAGATACCCCCTATACGAATGGGGCTGGGACCGCTCGGAATGCGTGCGCGTGATCGAACGGGCAGGGCTTCCGAAACCCGGTAAGTCGAGTTGCTTTTTCTGCCCGTCGATGAAGAAAAAAGAAATTCAAGCGCTTTGGGAAGATTATCCCGAATTATTTCAAAGGGCAATCGACTTGGAACATAACGCGGCGGACAGCCTGAAAACCGTTAAGGGGTTGGGCCGGAATTGGTCTTGGGAAAGTTACCATGACGAAGCTATGAAAATCAAGGAATTTGAAGAAGCCCAAATCACATTTGACGATTTATTCCCGGAAACCCCCGGCGGCTGTTTATGCGGTGCGCCGTGCGGGTGCTACGACGGTTGAAAGGCGGTGACAGCATGAAACGTCAATTCTGCTTGCCTTGCTTCCTCGAAATCAAGAAAGCCGGGAAACACGATATTGAGCGTGTCCGCGGCGGCGTGAATATGAAAATCACCTGTTGGCGGTGCAAGCGCCGTCGTTTCGGGGCCGAATACGAGATTTCACGGAAAGGCGGTGTGTCCCGTGACAACGGCTGATTTGAAGCGGGCATTCATGGACGAACGCCCGGTACGGTACAACGGCATCACCTACCAGCGAGTAACAGCGGTGATTTACCGCAAGACCCCGGACAAAACCGGGTTGCTGGTACAAGGTGAACTGCTGGACAAGAACGGACGTGCCGTTATGATCGCGGCGGCGGAGCGAATCGAAGTGGAGGAACCGAAATGACACAAGAGATTATCACAATCACCGTTGAAGCCGGGCAAATGACCGCCCGGCGGAAGTCCCGGAAAATCGACCAGCGCCGCCCGGTCCCCGTGTGGGCTATCGTGAAGTATGCGGCCCTGACGATTGCCGGAATTATGCTGTTCCGTGAGGGTGCGGCCCGTGCGCTGGCCTACCGTGGCTATTTCGCCGTCGGCGGAGAGGTTTTCGCCCTCTTCCTCCCGATTTTCTATTACTGCCTTTCCCGGACGGTCCGGGACCTTATCACGGACATAAAGAACGGCTTCAAGCCGGAATATGAGGAGGACTAAACCATGAAGAAAATTTCGCAGATCGAAACGGGCGGGCGCTTCCTGTACGGCGGCGTTGAGTGGGTCAAGCTGTACGCAGGCGACGGGACCGTTGCGATTTCCGCCGAACCCGTCTTTGAACGCGCTTTCGACGAAGACAACAAGAACGATTGGCGTTCTTCTTCCCTGCGCCGCGAACTGAACGGCGCGTTCCTCGACGCGCTGGTTGCAGAGGGCGCGGACAGGGCGGCGTTCCTCGATTGGGAAAGCGACCTGACCGCCGATGACGGCATGACCGACTACGGAACCGCCACCGACAAAATCGCTTTGCTGTCGGACAAGCTGTATCGAATGTTCCGCGGCATTATCCCGCGCGTGGACGCGTGGTGCTGGAACCTGACCCCGTGGACCTGTGACGCGTCCTACTCTTGCGTCGTCCGCGTCGTCGATTCCTCTGGCGCGATGGGCTGGAACGGCGCTTACTGCGGCAACAGCGGCGTTCGCCCGCTTTGCTATCTGAAATCCGAAATCTTGGTATCTGTCCCCGGAGAGGACGACGAAGAGAAAAACGTTGAAGTCGCCGAAGAGGACCGCGCACAGCTTGTTCTTATCGCAAGCGACAGAATTTTGAATGCCCTGAATGAATACCCCGTGGAAGTTTGGGGCGAAGCGCTGGGCGCGGCTGTGGCTTCTCTGTTCACGTCGAAGCAGGACGCGGCGCAGATCGCGCAGGAAGGCAAAGACAAAGCGGCGGAGGTCTGAACCCCCGCCGTCGTGAAAACTGGATAAAGAAAAACCGCCCCGCGTTTGCTTGGGAGAGCAGACGCGAAGCGGGTTCCGCCGATGAAAATATATCCTGCGGAAAGGCAGACGAACCAAAATGTATTATTGCCACCCGTACACAAGTTGCGAACGCGGGTCAAATGAGTGTGCAAACAAAATGATTCGGCGGAAGTACCCGAAAGGAACCGACTTCAACAAGGTAAGCCGAGCGAGCATCAAGGAAACGGAAGCGTGGATAAACAATTATCCGCGTGAAATATTGGGCTGGAAAACCTCTGAAATCGTGTTCGCGGAATACCTTGAAGAATTGGCGCGGGAAGCCTGATTATATTTTTTTATATTTTTTTCGCATTTACTATTGACATTTTCACATTTCCGGCATTTGGCGTGTGCCGTCGCTTGTGCGGCGGAAGTCCTCTCGTGCGCGGGAACCGGATATAGAAATGCCCCTCGTCATGCCCATTCGTTTTTTTCATACTGCACCTCCGTTGTTGTGTATGCCCGTGCTTCCGCAATGACTGTCTGCGCCGACCGCACTAATGTATGTTTACTCTCATTGAAGCAGCCGCGCACTGATCTCCTGCCCTCCATTTCCGACCGTAAGAGGGCTTCTCACCTATAGTGTCGTTCCATACCTCCCCAATTTGCCGAATCACTATCTCCTGTTGACTGCAAAACCACATCATTCTGAATTTGGAACATTTGGAACGCTGCGTTCTTTTTTATACTGATCCCTCATTCTGTAATACGTTCCCGCACCGATATTCATCTGTCTGCAAGCTGCGGAAATACTCAGCTCATTTGCTTCTATCTTGGCCTGCAATTCCTCAAAAAGCTCTGTGTGACGCTCCCTCTGCGGGGCACTCTTGATCTTACGCCAATAACGGTAGTAGGTTGTCTTCCCAATGCTCATCTTCCGGCAGACCTCCGCTACGGTCATCTGTCGTCTCTCCACAAGGTCGAAGCACCGGTGCAGCTCCTCCATAAACCGAGACAGCCGCGCCGCATCTCCGGTGTCCCTGCTTGTCAACAGCGCAAGGTCGGAAAGCACCGCCTGCCAGTGACCTGCCGCCGTGTCAATCTTAGGAGACTTGCAGAGCAAAGTTGCCTGCTGTCGATAGAGGGCAAGTGCCATCTCCACAAACGCACCGGCTGTGCCGCCCAGCTCACCATCCATCTCCACGGTTACACTGTCGCCCGCTCTCACATACGCAAGCAGCTCCCGCAGGACGTTGCCGTCCCCATCGACCTCCGTGTAGACTCTGTCAAAACCCTCCGGCGCTGCGCCCTTTCCTCCGCGCCTGTAATAAAACCTCATGCTGCATCACCTCTGCACGGACTGTACCGCACAACCATGCCAAAGGCAATGCATCGCTTTCGTTGATGCCGCCGACCCTTCCAAGTGCCGCTTCCGCGTGCCATTCAGAGTGCCATTCCGAGTACCGGCGGCACACGGAATCTCTCCATGGCGCAGTTTTTCTCAACCTGCCCCGCAGAAGATGCAAAAAATCCGGTATCGCTCCAAACGGAACAATACCGGATTTTTGTCTGTTTTCAGCCAATGATGCCCGCAAAGGCAGTTACATCAAAGGTTTGCAAGTTTCGAGCCGCTTTGTGAACGCTCAAAAGATCGCTCACATTTCCTTGATGGCAGCCTGAGCGGCGGCGAGGCGGGCGATGGGGACACGGAACGGGCTGCAGGAGACATAGTCCAGGCCGACCTTGTGGCAGAACTCGACGGACGTGGGATCGCCGCCGTGCTCGCCGCAGATGCCGAGGTGGATGTGCGGGTTGGTCTCGCGGCCCATCTTGGCGGCCATGGAGACGAGCTTGCCGACGCCGGTCTGATCGAGACGGGCGAACGGATCGCTCTCGTAGATCTTCTTGTCGTAGTACGCGCCGAGGAACTTGCCGGCATCGTCACGGCTGAAGCCGAAGGTCATCTGGGTCAGGTCGTTCGTGCCGAAGGAGAAGAAGTCCGCTTCCTTGGCGATCTCGTCCGCGGTCAGAGCGGCGCGCGGGATCTCGATCATGGTGCCGACCTTGTACTTCATGGAGCTGCCGGCCTCGGCGATCAGCTTGTCAGCGACCTCGACGACGACGTCCTTGACGTACTTGAGCTCCTTGACCTCGCCGACGAGCGGGATCATGATCTCGGGGATGATGTTCCAGTCGGGATGCGCGGCGTTGACGTTCAGCGCAGCCTTGATGACCGCACGGGTCTGCATGGCAGCGATTTCGGGGAACGTAACGGCCAGACGGCAGCCGCGGTGGCCCATCATGGGGTTGAACTCGTGCAGGGAGGCGATGATGTTCTTGATGTCCTGAACGCTCTTGCCCATGTCCTTGGCGAGCTGCTCGATGTCAGCTTCCTCGGTGGGAACGAACTCGTGCAGCGGGGGATCGAGGAAACGAACGGTCATCGGACGGCCCTCGAGCGCGATATACATGGCTTCAAAGTCGCCCTGCTGCATCGGCTCGAGCTTAGCGAGCGCCTTCTCGCGCTGCTCGACGGTGTCGGAGCAGATCATCTCGCGGATGGCGGGAATACGGTCAGCCTCGAAGAACATGTGCTCGGTGCGGCAGAGGCCGATGCCCTCAGCGCCGAACTTCACGGCCTGCTCGGTGTCGTGCGGGTTATCGGCGTTCGTGCGGACGCCCAGACGGCGATACTTGTCGGCCCAAGCCATGACGCGGCCGAACTCGCCGCCGATGGTGGCGTCGACCGTGGGGATGATGCCGTCGTAGATGTTGCCGGTGGAACCATCGATGGAGATGAAGTCGCCCTCGTGATAGGTCTTGCCGGCGAGCTCGAACTTCTTGTTCTCCTCGTCCATGTTGATCTCGCCGCAGCCGGAGACGCAGCACTTGCCCATGCCGCGCGCGACGACAGCCGCGTGGGAGGTCATACCGCCGCGGACGGTCAGGATGCCCTGGGAGGCCTTCATGCCCTCGATATCCTCCGGAGAGGTCTCGAGACGGACGAGAACGACCTTCTCGCCGCGCTCCTTCCACTCTTTGGCATCCTCAGCGGAGAAGACGATCTTGCCGCAGGCGGCGCCGGGGGAGGCGGGCAGAGCCTTGGCGATGGCGGGAGCCTTCTTGAGGACAGCCGCATCGAACTGGGGATGGAGCAGGGTGTCGAGGTTGCGCGGGTCGATCATGGAGACGGCCTTCTTCTCGTCGATCATGCCCTCGTCCACGAGGTCACAGGCGATCTTGAGAGCAGCCTGCGCGGTGCGCTTACCGCTGCGGCACTGGAGCATATAGAGCTTGCCGTTCTCGACGGTGAACTCCATGTCCTGCATGTCGCGGTAGTGATCCTCGAGCAGGTCGCAGACCTTGACGAAGTCGGCGTAAGCCTGGGGGAACTTCTCTTCCATCTGGGAGATGGGCATCGGGGTGCGGACGCCGGCGACGACGTCCTCGCCCTGAGCGTTGGTCAGGAACTCGCCCATGAGCTTCTTCTCGCCGGTGGCGGGGTCACGGGTGAAGGCGACGCCGGTACCGGAGTTGTCGTTCAGGTTGCCGAAGACCATCGGCATGACGTTGACGGCAGTGCCCCAGGAATAGGGGATGTCGTTGTCGCGGCGATAGACGTTCGCGCGCGGGTTGTCCCAGGAGCGGAACACGGCGCGGATGGCTTCGTACAGCTGGGTCTTGGGGTCGGAGGGGAAGTCCTCGCCGATCTGCTGCTTGTACTCGGCCTTGAACTGCTCGGCGAGTTCCTTGAGGTCGGCTGCGGTGAGCTCGATGTCGAGCTTGACGCCGCGCTTTTCCTTCATCGCGTCGATGAGCTGCTCAAAATACTTCTTGCCGACTTCCATAACGACGTCGGAGAACATCTGGATGAAGCGGCGATAGGAGTCGTAAACGAAACGCTCGAAGTTGGGGTCGGGGTTGCCCGCGATCATGGCGGCGACGACGTCGTCGTTGAGACCGAGGTTCAGGATGGTATCCATCATGCCGGGCATGGAAGCGCGCGCGCCGGAACGGACGGAGACGAGCAGGGGGTTCTTCAGATCGCCGAACTTCTTGCCGTTCATCTCTTCCATCTTCGCGACGTATTCCATGATCTCTGCCATGATCTCGTCGTTGATCTTGCGGCCGTCCTCGTAATACTGGGTGCAGGCTTCGGTCGTGATGGTGAAGCCCTGGGGCACGGGCAGACCGATGTTGGTCATCTCGGCCAGGTTCGCGCCCTTGCCGCCCAGAAGCTCACGCATGGTAGCGTTGCCTTCCGAGAACAGGTAGACATACTTTTTGCTCATTGGTTTTCCTCCATTAAAAATGTATCGCTGTGTGATCATTATCAAGCCATATTATTATAGACAGAAAATCCCCGACTTTCAATAACAAGTTGTGAAATTTTTGTCGACTTTCCGCATTTTTTCTCCCACAAAACGCAATTTGGCGCAAAATCGTTCTGTTTTTCCGTCGCGGGGCGCGGATTTTCTTGCAAGCGCCGCACTTTTGCGATATACTATTTTTAGATTTGCGCTGAAAATGCGCGCAGAGTACAGAGCATGGAGCGGGCAATGGAGCTTTTGGATTTTGCAAAAACCGATACGGCGGCGCGTCTTCGCACCGCGGCAAAGCGCGGCGCACTGTCGCACGCACTCATTTTCAGCGGCAGCGGCGACCGCGTGAGCGCTGCGCGCTATGCCGCCGCGGCGATGGAGTGCACAGCGGAAAGCAAGCCCTGCCTCGCCTGCCCTGCCTGCCGCAAGGTGATGCAGGACATCCACCCCGACGTCACGTTCGTGCGCGACGCAGAGCACAAGGAGCTCTCGATCGACACGGTGCGCGCGATGCGCGCCGACGCGTTCATCCGCCCGAACGAGGGCGCGCGCAAGGTCTACATTTTCGAGGACTGCACCATCCTGACGGAAAAGGACCAGAACGTGCTTTTGAAGCTCGTGGAGGAGGGGCCCGCTTACGCAGCGTTCTTCTTCTGCGCGGAAAATCCGGCGGTTCTGCTCCAGACCATCCGCTCGCGCTGCGTGGAGGTCAAGCTCTCCCCCACCGTTGAAGAGGGCGGCGCGCCTGACGAGCTCACGCTCGAGCTCGCGCGGCTCATCGCCGAGGGGTCGCGCGCGTCCCGCGCGGCATTCCTCGCAAAGCTCGAAACGCAGAAGGTCACGCGCGACGACCTGTCCTCGCTTTTCGAGGGGACGCGGCTTCTGCTCTCGTCCGCCCTGCTGGGGCAGTACGGCGTGAGCGTACCGGAGAGGGATCTTCGCATCGCGCGGTCACTGGCTTCGCGCTTGACAAAAGCCAAATTACTCGGCACAATAGATTTATTGCAGGACTACCGCAATAAATGCACCTATAACGTCGGCGTCGGGCCCACGCTGGGCGGCTTCGCCGTTGAATTGGAGGAAACCCTTTGACAGAAGTGATCGGAGTCCGCTTCCGCGGCGGATGCAAGGAATATTATTTTGACCCGCACGGCATCACGGTCGAACCCAACCAGTTCGTCATCGTCGAGACCGCGCAGGGGCTCGAGTACGCCCAGTGCGTCTCGGGCAACCATGAGGTGGAGGACGATTCCGTCGTCCAACCGCTGCGCCCGCTCGTGCGCGTGGCGACGGAGAACGATGACCGCACCTACGCCTACAACAAAACGCGCGAAAAGAACGCCTTCGAGGTCTGCCAGAAGAAGATCGCCGAGCGCGGGCTCGACATGAAGCTCGTGCGCGTGGAGAGCAACTTCGACGGCAGCAAGATCATCTTTTTCTTCACGTCCGATGGGCGCGTGGACTTCCGCGAGCTCGTGCGCGACTTAGCCGGTGTGTTCCGTGCCCGCATCGAGCTGCGGCAGATCGGCGTGCGCGACGAGGCGAAGATGCTCGGCGGCCTCGGCATCTGCGGCCGGCCTTTCTGCTGCTCGCAGTTTTTGGACGACTTCGTCCCCGTTTCGATCAAGATGGCCAAGACGCAGAATCTGAGCCTGAACCCGACGAAGATCTCCGGCACGTGCGGCAGGCTCATGTGCTGCCTCAAATACGAGCAGAACGCCTACGAGGACGCGGTGCGCCGCTGCCCGAAGCAGGATTCGTTTGTCGCAACGCCCGACGGCCTTGGCAACGTGAGCTCGGTCGACATTCTGCGCGAGCAGGTGCTCGTGCGTCTCGACGGGCAGAACGAGAGCCCCAAGCGCTACCGCACCTGCGAAATTCATGTGCTGCGCAACGGCAAGGGCTCGCGCGACGGCATCGAGCTCCCCGCGACGCTCCCCGAGCGCTATCAGGAGCCGCCGGAGGATGAGCCGCAGCTGACGCTGAACTTCTTCTCGTTTGCCAAGCCCATCGTGCCGCCCGAACAGTGGACGGCCCCCGTCGCAAAAGCGGACGCCCCCGCCGCTGACGAGGAGGAGACGGAAAAGCGCCGTTCCCGCCGCGGCGGCCGCGGGCATCGCGGCGGCAGAGGCCGCGGCAAGGGCAGCGGTGAAGGCGGCGAGAAGTCCGCCGCGCCGAAGAGTGAAAACACGCCCCAAAAGGGTGGCGACAAGCCCGCCGAAAAGCGAAGCCAACGCCCCGCGCGCGGCGATAAGCCGAGCAGCGAACGTCCGCCCCGCAATCCCGACAAGAACGGCGAGCGCCGCGCCCCGCGCCAGAGCAAGCCGAACAGCGAAACTCCCGACGCGCCGAAAGCCCCGCGTCCGCCCCGCCCGCCGAAAGCCGAGGGCACGATTGAGGGCGGCGAGAACAAGCCGCGCCGCCGCAGCCACCGCGGCGGCAGAGGCCGCCGCAGAAGTGGCGGTCAGGGCGGCGAAAATCCCGCGCCGAAGAACGAAGCGTAAACAAGAAATAGAACCGCCGCGAAGCACAGTCGTTTCGCGGCGGTTTTGCCAAAAGGCGGAAAGGAATTGCTTCCATGCTGTACCATGCCTCCCCCACCGGCGGTCTCACCGTCCTCACGCCGCACGTCTCCAACCATGGCCACCCGCTCGTCTATTTTTCGAAGAAACGGGAAAATGTGCTGGTCTATCTGAGCAATGCCGTTGAAAAATACTGCCGCGACACCGGCTTTGTCCACACGGGCCGGTGGGAAAAATGGGGGCCTTACGGCTTCGACTTAGACGGCGTGCAGCGGCTGGAGGAATACTACCCCAACGCACTGGAGGAGACCTATGCCGGCGTCTCCGGCTATATCTACGGCGCGGAACCGGCAAATACCGCCCCTGTTTCCGACGTGCCGTTCGCGGTCACGTCCGAAGAGGCGGTAGCAGTCGTCTCGTGCGAGTTCGTCCCCGATGCCTATGAGGCCATTCTCCGCGCAGAGCGGGAGGGGCTGCTGCGCATTCTGTACTATGCGCAGACCGGCGATCCGTTCCGCGCCTGGATATGGCAAACCATGAAACATGAATACGAAAATGCCGAAAAGCAGCCCGACTACCGTCATTTTATCAAAGGAAAATTCGGCATCATCGGCTGATATCTTTACGCAAAACATCCCTTTTCATTTCTCCCGCGCCGTGGTATACTTTCGTCGAAAAACAACGAGAAAAGAAGAGAGGATCCATCATGCTGAAATTCAACAAGGTGCTGCTCGCCAGCGACTTTGACAACACGCTCGTCTATACGCAGGGCGCGCTGGAGCGCGGCGAGGATATCCCGCCGATGAGCGCGCGCAACCGCGAGGCAGTTGAGTATTTCATTCAAAACGGCGGCTATTTTTCGATCTCCACCGGCCGCGCGCTGCCCGCCTTTGCCCGCTACGCCAAGGATCTGCCCTGCAACGCCCCCTGCGTCATCGCCAACGGCGCGGCCATCTATGACTTCAACAAGGACTGCTATGTGGAGACCGCGTTTTTAGACGCGGACATCTACGATCACGTCGACGCGCTGCTCGCGCGCTTCCCCGGCCTGTGCTTCGAGATCTACCACGACGACCGCCGCATCCACGTCCTGCACCCGAACGACTACACGCACAACCACGAGCACCTGACGCGCGCGAAGACCGAGGAGGTCAAGGACTTCCGCGAGGTGGACCTGCCGATCATCAAGCTGCTCTTTGAAGAGGAAAAGCCGCTTTTGGAGCAGGTGCGCGATTTTATCGTCTCTCGGGACTGGGGAAAACGCTACGAGCTCATCTTTTCGAGCGATCACCTGCTTGAGCTGACGCGCCGCGGCGCGACGAAGGGCGGCATGATCTTAAAGCTTGCCAAGCTCCTCGGCGTTGCGCGCAAGGACATCTACTGCATCGGCGACCACAACAACGACATTCCGATGCTCGAGGTCTCCGAGATCGGCTTCGCGCCCGAAAACGCCATCCCCGAGGTCAAGGAATGGGGTGCGCACATCGTCTGCCACTGCAAGGACGGCGCGCTGGCGGACGTGGTGGAGATCCTAAACCGTCGCTATTAACTTCAAAAAAAGCGGCAGAGCCGCTTTTTGAGGGGGATTGCAGCCCGCGGCAGCGCACGCGCCGAAGGCGCGCACGTTTGCGGGCTGAGAGGCGTTTTTTCTGACGCACATGGAAATCGGCGAAGCGCCGCCAGTGGCGGATGAAGCGAGCCGGTTTCGAGGAAGCGGCACGATTGGCGCGCCCGAAAGGGTGCGGGAATCGTAATGCCGCGACGGTGCAATGTCGCAGCCGCCCTGCGGGTGGCAAGGCACGAAGCGCAGCGAATTCTCCTCGAAAAAGCGGCGCGCCGCTTTTTCGACAATAGTAAGGGGCGGCTTTTGCCGCCCCTTATTGTAGCACACTGTCCTGCCTTGAAACAAGAAATTTTATTCCGCGCTCTTGAGACTCTCGACCATGTCGATCTTCTTCATCCTGAAGTGCGCGAGCACGTTGACGAGCAGCGAGAACAGCGCCGTCAGGATCGCCGCGTACACGTAGGCCGACGGCGCGGTCTGCCGCCCGAACATCATGAGGTCAATTTCCGTCGAGCGCACAAGGTAAATGTGCAGCCAGTGGCCCATAAAGCAGCCGAGCAGGATGCCGAACAGCGTGAGCACGATGTTCTCGCGATACACATAGGCCGAGACCTCGCCGTCGTAAAAGCCCAGCAGCTTGATCGTCGCGAGCTCGCGCTGGCGCTCAGTGATGTTGATGTTCGAAAGGTTGAAGAGCACGACCATCGCCAGCGCCGCCGCCGCCAGAATGATGATGACCACAACGAAGTCCACGCGCTCCATGCTGTGCATGTAGGTATCCTGCGTGTCGCGCATGCGCGAGGTCGTCGCCACGCCGCTCATGTCGAGCAGCTTTTCAAAAATGGCGTTGCAGGTGTCGGTATCGTCGCTCGTGAAGTTCAGAAGGTAGGCGTTCGGCTCGCTCCCGGCGTGGAGCGCATTTTCATAGTAGCCGGGCGTCATATAGATGAAGTGGCCCGTATAGTGCTCGTAGATGCCCGCGACCGTCACATCGCCGCGCACGTCGCCGTCGAGGAAGAAGGTGTCGCCCACCGAGACCTTCAAAAGCTCGGAGAGCTTCTGGTCGATGTATACGCCCTCATCGCCCATTGTGATGGGATCTCCGCTCTTGTAGTCGAAAAGGTCCACGACCTTGCCGATCTCGTCGGAGGCCATCACCTCGACATAGGCGGTGGTTGAATAGGAGGGGGTGACCACCGTGGCGGACGAGGCCGCACAGGGAATGTAGTTCACAACGCGGGAGTCGCCTGCAAGGAAGTCCTCCACCGCCGCGCGCTCCTCGGGCAGGGCGTTGCCGGCAAGCGTCACCTGTGCCGAGTAGTGGAACAGCTCGTCATACTGGCGCGACATCGTGAAAAGAAGCGATGAGCGCATGCCAAAGCCCGCGATGATGAGCGCCGTGCAGCCGCCGATGCCGATGACCGTCATCCAGAAGCGCTTCTGATAGCGGAAGAGGTTGCGCGCCGTGACCTTGTGGATGAACGACATACGTCTCCACAGGGGCTTGATATACTCAAGGAACACGCGCTTGCCCGCCTTCGGCGTGCGGGGGCGCATCAGGCTCGCCGGCGTTTCGCGCAGCGTGGCAAGGCAGGCCCAGAGCGTCGCGACTGTTGTGCAGGCGACCGCCGCGAGCACGGAAAAGAGCGAAATATCCGTGTAGGCGTGCAGCTCGATATCCGGCATCTGATACATGATCTGATAGGCCGTGAAGATCATCTTCGGGAACAGGATATAGCCGATGACAAGGCCCAGAACGCCGCCGACAAGGCTCGGCAGCAGCCCGTAGCCGATGTACTTCCGTGAGATCGAAAGGCGGCTGTAACCGAGCGCCTTGAGCGCGCCGATCTGCACGCGCTGCTCTTCGACCATGCGCGTCATCGTCGTCAGGCACACGAGCGCCGCGACGAGGAAAAAGATGATCGGCAGCACGCTCGCGAGGTTCGCCATACGGTCGGCGTCCTGGCCGAAGCCCGTGTAGCCGGGGTTGTAGCTGCGGCTGAAGATGTACCATTCGCAGCTGTCGATATCCGCGACCTTGCGGCGCGCGTCGGTGATCTTCTCCTGCGCGTCGGCGATCTTCTCATCCGCCTCCGCCTTGCCGTCCGCGTATTCGCGCAGGCCCTTGCGGTAGTCGCGCTCGCCGTCCGTCAGCTCGGTGTAGGCGTCCGAGAGCTCCTTGACGCCGTCGGCGTACTGCTCTTCGCCGTCGTAGTAGTCCTTCCAGCCGTCGTCGAGCTTTTTGCGCGCGTCAGAAAGCTCCTTTTTCGCGTCCGCAAGCTGCGCGGGCGCGTCGTTGAGCTGCGTTTTTGCGTCGTTTAGCTGCTTTTTGGCGTCAAGCAGCTCTTTTCTGCCCGCGTCGAGTTCGGCCGCGCCGCTGTAATACTCGCTCCAGCCGTTGTCCAGTTCCCGCTTGTTTGCGGCGATGCTGCTCGCGCTGACGCTTTGCAGCTGGGCAAGCTGTTGGGTAAGCTCCGCTTTTTTCGCCTGCGCCTCGGCAATGCCGGCCTCGAGCTTTTGCTTTGCGCCTTGCAGCTCCGCAAGCTGCGCCTGATACGCCGCAAGCTGCTCTTCCGGCATTCCCTCAGTGGGCGTCTGCTCAAGCGCTGAAAGGTTCTTGTTGACCTCAGTGAGCTGTGCCTGCATCTCGTCGATCTTTTCCTGCGCCTGCGCGATGCCGCCTTCAAGCTGCGCGCGCATACCGCCCAGCGCGGCGTCCGTCGCAGCGATGGCTGCGCTGTCGCCGCGGCCGAGATCGTCGAGCAGCTTCCCCGGCGCGCCCGCATAAGGAGAGCCTGTGCCCGCGAGCGCGTCCGTCACAGTCTTGGCCAGCGAATTGAGCTGCTGCTGGCCGCTTTCCAGTTTGCTCCGTCCCGCGGCAAGCTCTTTTTCGCCGCTTTCAAGCTCCTTGACGCCGTCCTCGTACTGGGCGAGGCCGTCTTCATACTCTGCCCTGCCCTTTTCGTACTCGTCCAGCGCGTCTTCGTACTCTTCCATGCCGTTGAGGTATTGCATCTCGCCGTCGTCGAGCTCGATTTTTGCGTCGTCCAGCTCCGCGCGTGCGTCCTTGAGCTCCTGCTGGCCGTCGTAGTAATCCTTCCAGCCGTCGTCGAGCTTTTTGCGCGCGTCGCTCAGTTCTTTTTGCGCGTCGCCGAGCTTTTCGTCGGCCTCGGCCTTCGCGTCATCGAGCTCACGCTGCGCATCGTCGAGCTTTTCCGTCGCCTCGTCGACAAGATCGTCGTGCCGCAGCTGAGAGCGTGCGTCGCCGAACGGCTCCAGCTCGTCGATGACGGCGTCGATATAGTCGTCATAGTCGCTGTAAAACGCGGTCATCTCCGCCGCGCCGGAGACGCGCACATAGGCCGCCGTGTAGTAGTCGAGCGTGAACGCCTCGCGCGGCAGGTACAGATACGCCTTGACCGTGCCGCTGCCGAGTGTCGACGTGCCGCGCTCCACCGCAAGGTACACGGGCGAGCGCACCGTGCCGACGACCGTATATGTATTCTGGGACAGCGCGTCGGAGAGATCGTCCCCCGGCGTCAGGGTGATGCGATCGCCAATTTCAATGTTCATCAGCGAGAGCATGTTTTCCTCCACCACGCACTCGTCCGCGCGCTCGGGCATGCGCCCGCCGCGCAGCAGCACCTCGTTGATGCCGCGGCCCGTGAGGGAGAGGACCTTGACCACCGCGTCGAGTGAATCGGACGAGGCAAACGCGTCGATGACGTACTCGCCCTCGGCGTCCTCGACCTTGTCCTGTGCTCGAAGAGAGGTAATGTCGTCGTCGGTCAGGCCGAGCGTTGAAAGCACCTGAATGTCCGCCAAGTGCAGGGAATCGAGATAGTCGTCGCCCGTGCGCTTCATGTCCGGCGCGGTCGCCTTGAGACCGGAGAGAAACGCGACCGATAGCGCGACCAGGATCATCATGGAGAAAAAGCGGCTGCGCGTGTGCTGGATCTCGCGCCAGAAGTCCTTCTGCATGGCGTTTTTCATCGCGCCGCCCCCTTTCGTTCCGATTTCTTCGTTACCATTCGATCAGTTCCACGCTGGTCGGATGCTCATTGCACTGCATGCTCTCCACCGTGCCGTTTTTGATGTGGATGACGCGGTCGGCCATCGGCGTGATGGCGCTGTTGTGCGTGATGACCACGACCGTCACACCCTTTTGCCGGCAGGTGTCCTGCAAGAGCTTGAGGATCTGCTTGCCGGTCACATAGTCGAGCGCGCCGGTCGGCTCGTCGCAGAGCAGGAGCTTCGGATTTTTCGCCAGCGCGCGGGCGATGGCGACGCGCTGCTGCTCGCCGCCGGAGAGCTGACCGGGGAAGTTGTTCGCGCGCGCGGACAGGCCGACTTCGTTCAAGACCGTCGCTGCGTCGAGCGGGTCTTTACAGATCTGCGCCGCGAGCTCGACGTTTTCAAGCGCCGTCAGGTTGCCGACGAGGTTATAGAACTGGAAGACAAAGCCGATGTCGTGGCGGCGATAGGTCGTGAGCTGGCGGGCGTTGAAGCCGCTCACAAGCGTCCCGTCGACCGTGATGGTGCCGCCCGAGCAGGCGTCCATGCCGCCGAGCATGTTTAAAACTGTCGTCTTTCCCGCGCCCGAGGGGCCGACGATGACGCAGAATTCACCCTTTTCGATCGTAAAGCTGATGTGGTCCACCGCGCGAATTTCGATCTCTCCGCTGTGGTAGACTTTGGAAACATCCTCAAATGTGACGAAAGCCGCCATAGTCCGACTCCTCCGCTTCAAACATCATTTCTATTTTATTATAAGTGGAAAATAACGGAAATGCAAGTGTAGATATAGCAACTTGCATGAAAAAGCCGCTAATTTTTTGGGCAAAGCCATGAGAGCTGACGATTGAAATTTGCGTTTCCCGCGTCTATAATACAAACTGAAGTAAATGAGAGAAAGGAGCGTGAAAACGAATATGTTTGAGAACTTCATCAAGCAGGATGTTGACGACATGATCTTCGGCAGCACCAAGCAGATCATCAGCGAGCGCTGAGATCCGTTGTATCGACCACGCGAAAGCGTGGCTTTTTTGTTTTTATCGCCGGAAAGGCGAAAAAGGGCCGCTTCCACGGGAATTTTCGTCCCGAGAGGCGGATTTTTCTTGCCTTTGCACGGTGTGTGTGATATACTTTTTCGGCTAATGAAGGATAAAAGTAAGGAGAGAGAACGCCATGGCTGTGATCGAATACGATTCCTACAAGCAGAAGCTGCTTGCGATGGACGAAACATTTGAAAACCTCTTCAAGGCGCTGGAGATCGAGCAGGCCCGTCAGGAGCTGAACCGCCTCGAGCTCGAGGCGCACGAGGACGGCTTCTGGAACGACCTGGAGCGCTCGCAGAAAAACCAGATGCGCTCCAAGCAGCTGCAAAATAAAATTCACCGCTACGAAAAGCTCGTTTCCACGCGCGACGATCTGCTCGCGCTGATCGACATGGGAACGGAGATGGACGACGCAAGCCTGCTGCCCGAGCTCGAAGAGGGCTACAAAAAGCTCGAAGCCGATGTGGAGCAGGCGCGACTCACGACGCTCCTTTCCGGCGAATACGACAACTGCAACGCGATTCTGACCTTCCACGCCGGCGCGGGCGGCACCGAGGCGCAGGACTGGGCGCAGATGCTCTACCGCATGTATATGCAGTGGGCGAACAAGCACGGCTTTGAATTCGAGATGCTCGACTATCTCGACGGCGACGAGGCCGGTCTCAAGAGCGCGACGGTCATGGTCAAGGGTGAGAACGCCTACGGCTATCTGAAGGGCGAAAACGGCGTGCACCGCTTAGTGCGCGTTTCCCCGTTCGACGCGAACGCCCGCCGCCAGACGAGCTTTGCAGCCCTCGAGGTCATGCCTGAGCTGCCCGACGACATCGAGGTCGAAATTCGTCCCGAGGATATTGAAATGCAGGTCTACCGCGCGTCCGGCGCCGGCGGCCAGCACGTCAACAAGACGAGCTCTGCCGTTCGACTCATCCACAAGCCCACGGGCATCGTCACCGCCTGCCAGACCCAGCGCTCGCAGTTCCAGAACCGCGACTACGCCATGCAGATGCTCAAATCCAAGCTCATGGAACTCAAAATTCAGCAGCACGCGGAGAAGATCTCCGACATCAAGGGCGTGCAGCTCAAGATCGAATGGGGCAGCCAGATCCGCTCCTACGTTTTCATGCCCTACCAGCTTGTCAAGGACACGCGCACCGACTACGAGACCGGCAACATCCAGTCCGTCATGGACGGCGACCTCGACGGCTTCATCAACGCGTATCTGACGAAGTCCGCGAACGGGGAGCTGAAAAAGTAATTCAAAAATGCACTGCGGTGCATTTTTGATTTGGGTTTTGCCGAGCGCTGCGTCGCACTCACTCCGTTCGCACGCTTGCGCTCTAAGGGGTATTTTTTCCAACGCACATGTCGTTGGAAAAAATGATTTGATTTCGATTCCGGCGCTGCGGCGCCGGAATTTTATTGCCGAAACACTGATCCAAAGGGGAATAAACATGGAGGAAAACATCAGAGAAAACAAAATGGGCACGATGCCCATCGGCAAGCTGCTGGCCAACATGGCGGGGCCCGTGATGATATCGATGCTCTTTCAGGCGCTCTACAACATTGTCGACAGCGTGTTCGTCGCGCGGCTCAGTCAGGACGCAATGAACGCCGTGTCGCTCGCTTTCCCGCTGCAAACGCTGTGCATCGCGTTCGCCGTGGGCACGGGCGTCGGTATGAACGCGATGCTTGCGCGTTCGCTGGGTGAAAAGAACATGCAGGCGGTCGACCGCGCCGCGGGCACGGGACTTTTCCTGACGCTCTGCACCGCCGCCGTCTTTGCTGTCCTCGGCTTTTCGCTCGCCACGCCGTTTTTCCGCTTTCAGACGGAGAATGCGCAGATCATCGCCTACGGCAGCGACTATGTGATGATCTGCATCGGCGGCTCGCTCGGACTGTTCCTGCAAATTTACGGCGAGCGCCTGCTCCAGTCCACGGGGCGGACGGACCTTTCGATGATCTCGCAGATCGCGGGCGCGGTGTGCAACATCGTGCTCGACCCGATTTTGATTTTCGGCCTTCTGGGCTTTCCCCGCATGGAGGTCGCGGGCGCGGCGGTCGCCACGATCGTCGGCCAGTTCGTCGGCGCGGGCCTCGGCCTTTTCCTGAACCTCAAGAAAAATCCCGAGGTGCAGATCCACCTCAAGGACATCCGTCCCCACCGCGCGACGGTGGCGGACATCTACGCCATCGGCATTCCGTCGATCATCATGCAGTCCATCGGCTCGGTGATGATGTTCGGCATGAACAAAATTCTCATCTCGTTCACCGAGGCGGCGACCGCGGTGTTCGGTGCTTACTTCAAGCTCCAGAGCTTCATCTTCATGCCGTGCTTCGGCCTCAACAACGCGATGGTGCCCATCGTGTCGTACAACTACGGCGCGCAGAAATTCGACCGCGTGCGCAAGACCGTCCGCCTGACAGTCTTCACGGCCATCGGCATCATGTGCGTCGGCTGCGCGCTCTTCGAGCTCATCCCCGAAACGCTGCTGGGGATGTTCTCGCCGACGGACGAAATGCTCTCCATCGGACGTGTTGCGCTGCGCATCATCGGCGTGCACTTCCCGCTCGCGGGCTTCAGCATCATCGCGGGCAGCGCGTGTCAGGCGCTCGGCAAGCCCATCTATGCGCTCATCAATTCCGTCTGCCGCCAGATCGTCGTGCTGCTGCCGGCGGCGTATCTGCTCTCGCTCACGGGACGGCTCGAGCTTGTGTGGCTCGCCTTCCCGATCGCGGAGGTCGTGAGCGTCATTTTGAACGCCACGTTCCTGCGGCTCACGTACCGCGTCTCGCTCGAGAGAAAATAATTTTGCCTGCGCGCAGACGCAGATCGGGGAGAGCCTCTTATTATAGAAGAGGCTCTCCCCTTTTATAAACGTTCCGCACGGCGGTTCAAATTTTTTCTTTTGACAGACCGCACAGACGCGGGTAAAATACATTTGATAAGCTACGCTTGATAAATTGTTTTCGCAGGAGAACCTATGAAAAGACAACTTGCAGCGCTGCTGCTGACGATTTTTGCCCTGTCCCTCACTGCCTGCGGCGAAACGGCTGCCGAGAGCGAGACGCGCACGGTGTACGCGATGGACACGGTGATGAACCTGACGGTTTACGGCGAGAACGCCGCTGCCGCGCTGGAGAGCGCGGAAAAGGAACTGCACACGTTGGACGAAGCCGTCCTCTCGCGCACGGCGGAGGGCAGCGAGCTCTATGCGCTCAACGCATCGAACGGTGAGACGGTCGAATGCGGCGCGGACGATATCTTACCCGCGCTGATCGAAACGGCGCTGACGATCTCTGACGCGACGGACGGCGCGTTCGACCCGACGCTCGCCCCTGTGCTCGACGCGTGGGGATTTACGAAGGACGAGCGCCGTGTGCCGTCCGCAGACGAGCTCAAAGAATTGCTGAGTCATACGGGCTGCGGCAAGGTCGCGCTCGAAAAAACGGCGGATGGCTGGACGGTCACGCTTTTGGACGGCGCGCAGCTCGACCTCGGCGGCATCGCCAAGGGCTACGCGGCGGATCTTCTGCGCGCGCAGCTTGAAAAGGAGGGCGTCACGTCCGCGACACTCGACCTCGGCGGTGATGTGTTCGTCATGGGGCGAAAGACCGACGGCAGCGATTGGCGCATCGCCGTCAAGGACCCTGCGGACACGGAGAGCTACCTTGGCGTCGTATCGGCGGCGGATAAGTTCATCGTGACCTCCGGTGTGTACGAGCGCTATTTTGAAGAAAACGGCGTGCGCTATCACCATATCCTCGACCCCAAGACCGGCTGCCCCGCGGAAAGCGGGCTCGTCAGCGTGACCGTGCTGTGCGAGAACGGCGCGTGGGCGGACGCGCTCTCGACGGCGTGCTTCGTCCTTGGCCCCGACGGCGCGCTTGCGCTGCGCGATGATCTTGCCGACCAGGGGACGGATTTTGAGCTCATTTTAGCCACCGACGATGGCCGCGTGCTCTACACCGACGGCCTTGCCGGCGCCTTCACGCCGAACGACGAAAGCGGGTACACGTATGAAGCGCTCGCCTAAGCTGAAGCCGACGAAGTGGGACGCGCTCGTCGTGCTCGCGGTGCTGCTGCTCACGCTCGGACTTGGCGCAAGGCCGTATTTCGCGGCGAAATCGGCGGGCGAGCTGACGATCAGCATCGCCATCGACGGCGAGACCGTCGAGCGCTGCGCACTCAGCAATTATGAAGGCGGCACGTATGAGAGCCGCGGCTACACGCTCACCGTCGCTGTGGAAAACGGTGCGGTGCGCGTGAGCGAAAGCGACTGCCCGAATCAGGACTGCGTGCACTCCGGCGCGATCTCGCGCGCGGGACAGAGCATCGTGTGCCTGCCCGCCCGCGTGGCCGTCACGCTCGAGGGCGCGGCGTCCGACTACGATCTGATCGCGGGGTGAGCGCATGAAGATCAAAACAAGAGAGCTGACGCTCTGCGCGGTGCTGTCCGCGCTGGCGCTGGCGCTTTCCTATATGGAATCGTTTTTTCCGCTCGCGCTCATTGTGCCGCTGCCGGGCGTCAAGCTGGGTCTTGCGAATATCGTTACGCTCTACGCGCTCTATGCCATCGGATTTCCGAGCGCGCTCGCCATCCTGCTCGTGCGCTGCACGCTCGGCGCACTGTTTGCGGGGAATGCCTCGGCGCTTTTATTCTCGCTGCTCGGCGGGCTGTCGGCGCTTTTGGTGATGGCGCTTTTGAGCGGGGCGAAAAAGCTCAGCATTTTCGGCGTCTCGATCGCGGGCGCGGCGGCGCACAACTGCGGGCAGGTCTGCGCCGCGCTCATCACGCTCGGCTCGACCGCGCCGCTCTACTATCTGCCGTTTTTGCTGCTGGTGTCGCTCTTCACGGGCGCGCTCAGCGGCCTGATCACTGCATTCTTGTTCCGCGCAATGGTGCACACGCCCTACGGAACGAAGGGAGAGAATCAACATGGATAAAAAGGACGAGATCATTCTCCAGCAGCTCGACGTCATCCGCACGATGACGCAGAACAACTTAAACCGCATGGGCAGCGACTTCTGGGGCGCGCCGCTGACGCCGGACGCGCCGAAATCCGCCGTCCCGAAGGAAGCTGCACCCAAAGCAAACGCGCCGAAGAGCGCGGACGGCGCAAAGCCGAACAAGCCCGCCGCCTCCACCGGCGCGGACGAGAAAAAGGAAGAGGAAGCGCCGCTTCCCCCGCCCGAGAAGATCGAGGACCTTAAAAAAGAACTCGACACCTACATCGGCCTTGGCGAGGTCAAGCGCGAGGTGAATAACCTCATCAACATGGCGACTGTCTTCAAGCGGCGCGAGGAGACGGGGCTTCCGAACGCGGACTTCTCGCTCCACATGGTCTTCACCGGCAACCCCGGTACAGGTAAGACGATGATCGCGCGTTTGATGGCGCGCGTCTACCGCTCACTCGGGATCCTTTCCAAGGGTCAGCTTGTCGAGGTCGACCGCAGCGGGCTCGTCGCGGGCTACGTCGGTCAGACGGCCATCAAGACGAGCAAGGTCATCGAAAAGGCGCTCGGCGGCGTGCTGTTTATCGACGAGGCCTACGCACTCAACGGCAAGGGCGACAACGACTTCGGTCAGGAGGCCATCGACACGCTGCTCAAGGCGATGGAGGATCACCGCGACGACCTCGTCGTGATCGTCGCGGGCTACGATGGCTTGATGGAAAAGTTCATCCAATCGAACCCCGGCCTTGAGTCCCGCTTCAACCGCTACCTGCACTTTGACGACTACACGCTCGACGAGATGCTCGAGATTTTCAAAATGCAGTGCCGCAAGTCGCAGTACGCCCTCTCTCCCGACGCCGAGCAGGACGTCAAGGACTTCATCTACGATGAGAACGCCGACGGTGTGACGTTCGGCAACGCGCGCGGCGTGCGCAACCTCTTCGAGCAGATCTTGACCGCGCAGGCCAACCGCCTCGCGAAGATGAAGAGTTTTACAAAGGATGATTTGATGACCCTCACGCGCGACGATGTCCTCCACGCCCGCGGCATGGAAGACAACACGACCGTCGCCGAGCTCGAAGCAAAAGCAGCAGAAAAAAAGGACGAATAAAAAAGGAAGGACGCGCAGCGTCCTTCCTTTTTTATTTCGTTGTTACGCTTCCTTGGCGGCGGGCTCTTCCTTCGGCTTATCCTTGGGGACGACGCGCTTTTCAGGCATTACACGGCCCTCGTCCACCGCGACCATGTGCTCAAGCAGGCGGACGACCATGTTGGAGTAGCCCCATTCGTTGTCGTACCACGCGATCAGCTTGACAAAGTCGTTGTCGAGCATGATGCCGGCGGTCTCGTCGAAGATGCAGGGGCAGGAATTGCCAATCAGGTCCGTGGAGACGACCTGGTCCGCGGTGTAGCCGATGATGCCCTTCATATAGGTCTCGCTGGCGTGGCGGATGGCGTAGCAGATATCGGCGTAGGTGGTCTTGACCTTGAGGTGGGCGGTCAGGTCAACGACGGAGACGTCCGCCGTGGGGACGCGGAAGCTCATGCCGGTCATCTTGCCGTAGAGCTCGGGGATGACGCGGCCGACGGCCTTGGCGGCACCCGTGGAGGAGGGGATGATATTGTTGAGAATGGAGCGGCCGGTGCGCCAGTCGCTGCCGCCGCGGGAGTCGACCGCCTTCTGCTTGGCGGTGGCGGCGTGGATGGTGGACATGAGCGCCTGCTCGATGCCGAACTCGTCGTTGACGACCTTGGCAAGGGGCGCTAAGCAGTTGGTGGTGCACGAGGCGTTGGAGACGACCTTCATGTCAGAATGGAGCAGCATGTGGTTCACGCCCATGACGAACGTGGGGGTGACCTCATCCTTGCCGGGCGCGGTCAGGATGACCTTCTTCGCGCCGCCCTTGAAGTGGCGGGAGGCCTTCTCGGTGGTGTTGTAGGCGCCGGTGGACTCGATGATGTACTCCGCGCCGCAGCTGGACCAGGGGATCATCGCCGCGTCGGACTCGCTGAAGACCTGAATGGTGTGACCGTTGACGATCAGGTTCTTGTCCTTGTGCTCCACCGTGCCGTTGAACTGACGGAACACGGAATCGTATTTGATCATATAGACCATGTAATCCAGATCCGCTTTGCGCAGGTTGATACCGCAGATGTCGAACTGCTCCGGATGCTCGATCATGATGCGCAGCACGACGCGGCCGATGCGGCCGAAGCCGTTGATGCCCACTTTGATAGCCATAATGATAATCCTCCACAGAAAATGTGATCGTATTGTTCGGAGCTCGCGCCCCGTCATTGCAGAATCATTATATCATGGCGTATTTTTTTGTCTTCCCCTTTTCGGGAAAAAGGTAGCTGAACTTTGTTGTACAAATGTGTGCAAAACAGACAAAAACAGTGAAAAACATTTGTCTAACTTCTCCAAATATTCCATACATTTGAAACATTCGAAGCATCCGTTCGTGCAAAAAATTGCACTTTATCGCACTAAAATGACAGCAAACTTGCAAAACGAAAACGGCCCTCTTTGAGGGCCGTTTTACTTCAGTCTAAATTCAGTGGAGGCGCATTTCGAGCCTCCGGCTCGAAACAGCCAACGTCCCCCACGCGCATTTCGTGCTCCGCACGAAACAGCTAACGCACCCCCGCCGCGCATTTTGCGCCTCCGGCGCAAAACAGCTCAGGTACCCCGACGCGCATTTTGCGCCCCGCGCAAAACAGCGCTAAAGACGCAAAATAGAAGCAGAAACCCTCATCACGCACCGAAAAGCGTCGCAGACTTTGCGCCGCGCACGGCGCAAATAATCTTAATCGTTTTTTCTGACGACATGTGCGTCAGAAAAAACTCTTCTCACGGAGCGCGTGTCGCAGCCGCCCTGCGGGCGGCAAGGCACGAAGCGCAGTGCATCCCCCTCAAAAAAAGAGGACGGCGAAGGCCCCCTGCTGGTAAGACAGTAAAACTCAAATTTCTTGGAACAGGCATGACCTCGGTCATGCCTGTTCCGCTTTTAGCAGCTCATCCACGGGAATGTAGCCTACAAGATCGTACTCGATATGTACCTTCTGCCTGCGTTTGCCGCTGGACTTGTCAGGTGCTTCCACATAGACCGCCTTGACAAGCTCTCTGAGGGCATAGGGCGTCAGCTCCGTGAGAGTACTGTTCCTCTTTACCCGCTGAACAAACTGCTCTATATTCTCTGCCTGTTGTTCCT
>ERZ834798.521-NODE-521-length-45106-cov-6.384631_pt1 | contig 45106 bp, 38 predicted proteins | sample MGYA00519689_ERZ834798 | MGnify/ENA primary metagenome ERZ834798 (study PRJEB31850, sample SAMEA3708761) | human gut metagenome | biome: human gut; feature: human-associated habitat; material: faeces | place: China | collected 2014 ...
CGAGATCGTCGAGGTCGACCGCGACCGCGTCGACTACATCGACATCTCCCCGCGCATGATGGTCTCCATCGCGACGGCCATGATCCCGTTCCTGGAAAACGACGACGCGAACCGTGCCCTCATGGGCGCGAACATGCAGCGTCAGGCCGTGCCGCTGATGGTCACACAGGCGCCGATCGTCGCTACCGGTATCGAGCACAAGCTGTGCGTGGACTCCGGTGTGGTCGTTCTTGCCGAGGGCGATGGCGTTGTGCTGGCCGTGTCGGCCGACAACGTCAAGGTGCGCTACGACAGCGGCGAGATCAAGGACTACAAGCTCATCAAGTTTGCCCGCTCCAACCAGGGCACGTGCATCAACCAGCGCCCGATCGTTGCCGTCGGCGACCGCCTGAGCGAGGGCGACGTCATTGCCGACGGTCCGGCCACCTCGCAGGGCGAGATCGCGCTCGGCAAGAACCTGCTGGTCGGCTTCATGACCTGGGAAGGCTACAACTACGAGGACGCCGTTCTCATCAACGAGCGCCTGGTCATGGAGGACGTCTACACCTCCATTCATATTGAAGAGTTCGAGTGCGACGCGCGCGACACGAAGCTCGGCCCCGAGGAGATCACCCGTGACATCCCCGGCGTCGGCGACGATGCGCTCAAGTATCTCGACGACCGCGGCATCATCTGCGTCGGTGCAGAGGTGCGCAGCGGTGATATTCTGGTCGGCAAGGTCACGCCGAAGGGCGAGACCGATCTGACCGCCGAGGAGCGCCTGCTGCGCGCCATCTTCGGCGAGAAGGCGAGAGAAGTCCGCGACACCTCGCTCAAGGTCCCGCACGGCGAGGCCGGCATCGTGGTCGACGTCAAGCGCTTCACCCGCGAAAACGGCGACGAGATGTCCCCGGGTGTCAATGAGGTCGTGCGCGTGTACATTGCGCAGAAGCGTAAGATCTCCGTCGGCGACAAGATGGCAGGCCGCCACGGCAACAAGGGCGTCGTGTCCCGCATCCTCCCGCGTGAGGATATGCCGTACCTGCCGGACGGCACGCCGCTCGACATCGTGCTCAACCCGCTGGGCGTGCCTTCCCGTATGAACATCGGTCAGATGCTCGAGGTGCACCTCGGCTACGCCGCACAGGCGCTCGGCTGGAAGGTCGCTACGCCGGTCTTTAACGGCGCGAACGAGGAAACAATCCGCGAGACGCTCGTCAAGGCCGGCCTGCGTGAGGACGGCAAGAGCGAGCTCTATGACGGCCGCACCGGTCAGAAATTCGATAACGACGTCACGGTCGGCTGGGTCTACTTCCTCAAGCTCCACCACCTCGTCGATGATAAGATCCACGCCCGCAGCACCGGCCCGTATAGCCTCGTCACGCAGCAGCCGCTCGGCGGCAAGGCGCAGTTCGGCGGCCAGCGCTTCGGCGAAATGGAAGTCTGGGCGCTCGAGGCCTACGGCGCGGCTTACACCCTGCAGGAGATCCTGACGGTGAAGTCCGACGACGTGACCGGCCGCGTGCGCACGTACGAAGCCATTGTCAAGGGCGAGAACATCCCGCAGCCGGGCGTGCCCGAGTCGTTCAAGGTGCTCATCAAGGAGCTGCAGTCCCTGTGTCTGGATGTGCGCATCCTCGACGAGAACGGCGACGAGATCGAGCTCAAGGACGACGAGGACGATTTCATCCCCGGTATGCGCGATGAGATGTCCTACAAGTCCGACGATGACGAGATCACCGGCAGCGGCTTCACGATCGAGGACGTACCGGTCGATGAGGACGATGACATCGGCGCATTTTCCGCCAATGACGGTGACGACTACACGGATGATACTGATAAGGAGGAGGAATAAAACATGAGCTATACCCCGTTTGATGCAATTCAGATCGGCATTGCCTCCCCTGAGATGATCCTTTCCTGGTCCTCCGGCGAAGTGAAAAAGCCCGAGACCATCAACTACCGCACGCTCAAGCCCGAGCGTGACGGTCTGTTCTGCGAGCGCATTTTCGGACCCACGAAGGACTGGGAATGCCACTGCGGAAAGTATAAGAAGATCCGCTACAAGGGCAAGATCTGCGACCGCTGCGGCGTGGAAGTCACGCGCGCCAAGGTCCGCCGCGAGCGCATGGGCCACATCGAGCTCGCCACGCCCGTTTCCCACATCTGGTATTTCAAGGGCATTCCGTCCCGCATGGGCCTGCTGCTCGACATCAGCCCCCGCATCCTGGAAAAGGTGCTGTATTTCGCCGCCTATATCGTCACCGATCCCGGCGAGACCCCGCTGATGCGCAACCAGATCCTCTCGGAGAAGGAATACCGCGATATGCGCGAGAAGTATGAGGACGATTTTGACGCCGGTATGGGCGCCGAGGCCGTCAAGAAGCTCCTCCAGCAGATCGACCTCGAATCCTTGTCCGAGCAGCTCCACGCCGAACTCAAGAGCGCGAGCGGCCAGAAGAAGGCCCGTATCGTCAAGCGCCTTGAGGTCGTGGATGCGTTCCGCATCTCCGGCAACAAGCCCGAGTGGATGATCATCGACGTGCTGCCCGTCATCCCGCCCGAGATTCGCCCGATGGTCCAGCTCGACGGCGGCCGCTTCGCGACCTCCGACTTAAACGACCTCTACCGCCGCGTCATCAACCGCAACAACCGCTTAAAGCGCCTCATTCAGCTCAACGCGCCCGACATCATCGTGCGCAACGAGAAGCGCATGCTGCAGGAAGCGGTCGACGCGCTGATCGACAACGGCCGCCGCGGCCGCGCCGTTACCGGCGCGAACAACCGCGCACTCAAGTCCCTTTCCGACATGCTCAAGGGTAAGCAGGGCCGCTTCCGTCAGAACCTGCTCGGCAAGCGTGTCGACTACTCCGGCCGTAGCGTTATCTGCGTCGGCCCTGAGCTGAAGATCTACCAGTGCGGTGTGCCGAAGGAAATGGCACTCGAGCTGTTCCGCCCCTTCATTATGAAGAAGCTCGTCGAGGACGGCGCCGCCAACAACATCAAGTCCGCCAAGAAGATGGTCGATAAGGGCCGCACCGAGGTCTGGGACGCGCTCGACGTCGTCATCAAGGATCACCCCGTCATGCTCAACCGCGCGCCGACGCTCCACCGTCTCGGTATTCAGGCGTTCGAGCCGGTGCTGGTCGAGGGCCGCGCCCTCAAGCTCCACCCGCTGAACTGCACGGCATTCAACGCGGACTTCGACGGCGACCAGATGGCTATTCACGTGCCCCTGTCTGCCGAGGCGCAGGCCGAGGCCCGTATCCTGATGCTCTCTGCCAACAACCTGCTGCGTCCTCAGGACGGCGGCCCTGTCACGGTGCCGACGCAGGATATGGTTTTGGGTTCCTACTACCTCACGTTCGAGCGCTTTGAAAACGGCGTTTCCCAGATGGATAACGACGAGTTCTGGCCGCAGGACATTGACTTTGCCCTTGCCGGCAAGCGCTACGACGAGCTGACCGACGAAGAGAAGGCCAGCGTGAATCTGCACGTTTACCGCGACGAGGACGAGGCCATGCTCGCCTACAACGACCACCTCATCGGTATCCACCAGCCCATTCTTGTCCGCACGGTCAAGCAGATGCCGGACGGCACCATGGGCAGCAAGGTCGTGCGCGTTACCATCGGCCGCATCATCTTTAACCGCAATATCCCGCAGGACCTTGGCTTTGTCAAGCGCGTGGATGAAAACGGCGAGCCGACCGAAAACTACTTCGACTACGAGATCACCGAGGTCTGCGGCAAGAAGCTGCTCGGCAAGATCGTCGACCGCACGATCAAGCTGCACAACTTCACCATCGCGGCCGAAGTGCTCGATAACATCAAGGCCACGGGCTACAAGTTCTCCACCCGTGCGGCCATCAGTATCTCCGTTGCGGATATGACCATTCCGCCGGCAAAGTACACCCTCATTGCCGAGACCGAGCAGCGCGTCGTCGACATTGAAGACCAGTTCAAGATGGGCTTCATGACCGAGGACGAGCGCTACCGCGCCGTCGTCAAGGAGTGGGAAAAGACCACCGCGGACGTCACCGACGCCCTGCAGAAGAACATGGACCGCTACAACCCCATCTTCATGATGGCGGACTCCGGCGCCCGTGGTTCGATGAAGCAGATCCGTCAGCTGACCGGTATGCGCGGCCTGATGGCCAACACCGCCGGTAAGACGATCGAGATCCCGGTCAAGGCAAACTTCCGCGAAGGTCTGTCCGTCCTTGAATACTTCACCTCCTCCCGAGGCGCCCGTAAGGGCCTTGCCGATACGGCTCTTCGTACGGCAGACTCCGGTTACCTGACCCGCCGAATGGTCGACGTCTGCCAGGATGTCATCATCCGCTCCGACGACTGCGGCGCGACCCGCGGCATCACGATCAGCGAGATCAGCGAGAACGGCCAGGTCATCGAAAAGTTCTCCGAGCGCGTCAACGGCCGCTATCCGGTCCACGACGTGATGAAGCCCGGCACGGACGAGGTCCTCATTTCCAAGGATCACATGATGACCCCCGAGGATGCCGACCTCATGGAGAAGTTCGATATCCACTCCGTCGAGATCCGCACGGTGCTTACGTGCAAGGCCCACAGCGGCGTTTGCGCGAAGTGCTACGGCATGAACCTTGCCACGAGCAAGCCCGTCGGCCCCGGCGAGGCGGTCGGTATCATCGCGGCCCAGTCCATCGGCGAGCCCGGTACGCAGCTGACGATGCGAACCTTCCACACCGGCGGCGTTGCGGGCGGCGATATCACCCAGGGTCTTCCGCGAGTCGAGGAACTGTTTGAGGCGCGCCGTCCCAAGAAGATGGCGACCCTCGCCGAGATCGGCGGTAAGGTCCGCTTCGAAGAGGCGACCAAGGGCAGCCTGCTCAACATCATCGTCACCGCGGACGACGGCGACAACCGCATCTACTCGGTGCCGCACACCGGCCTGCGCGTGAACGACGGCGACGTCATCGCCAAGGGCACGCAGCTGCAGGACGGCGCGCTGTCCCCGCACGATATCCTGCGTATCCGCGGCACGTCCGCCGTTCATGACTACCTCATTCAGGAAGTTTTGAAGGTTTACCGTCAGCAGGGCGTTGACATCAACGATAAGCATATCGAGGTCATCGTCCGCCAGATGATGCGCAAGGTGCGCGTCGAGGAGTCCGGCGATACGAACCTGCTCTCCGGCTCCATGGTCGATCTGCTTGAGTATGAGGATGCCAACGAGGAGATCCGCGCGCGCAATGCCGCGGGCGAGGTCAACGCCGAGACCGGCGAGCCGCTGCAGGAAGCCATTGCCACGCAGCTGCTCATGGGTATCACGAAGGCCTCTCTTGCGACCGACAGCTGGATGTCCGCCGCGTCCTTCCAGGAGACCACAAAGGTCCTGACTGAAGCCGCCATCAAGGGTAAGGTCGACCACCTTGTTGGTCTGAAGGAGAACGTCATCATCGGTAAGCTCATCCCCGCCGGTGCAGGCCTGAACGCCTACCGTGACTTTGCCGAGGAGATCGTTCCCGAGCCTGAGAAGCCCGAGGAAGAGCCGCACGAGCCGCGCATCATCACGAATGCCGTCGAAGTGTGAGTTAAGACCTCACGTATTGAATAGGTAAAAAGAGACGCGGAAAATTCCGCGTCTCTTTTTTGCCATTTTGGCGGAAAAAGGGAGAGTTTGACAGCCTCTTTTCAAAAGTTTGACGCGCCGGCGCGGAACGCACAAAAAAATTCGGGAAAAGCCCGTCGTTTCAGCGATTATTTTGTGTAGACAGCCATAAAAAACGCTTGACGGCTTGTGTGCCTCATGGTATAATTTCAACTTGCGTGGGTATGTCCCACGGAATTTGTCATACCGTCAGGAGGGACCTGCCGTGACGCCGGATCTGTCCACTTGCCGCAAGGTAGCGGGCATCAAGCAGACGATGCGTGCACTGCGGGAACACCGCGCGGAAAAGCTGTATATCGCCTGCGATGCAGACCCAGCCGTGCTTGCGCCGATCGAAGCGCTCGCACGCGAAGAGAACATCGAGATCGACGATCGCGCCACGATGGCGCAGCTTGGCCACAGCGCGGGCATCGCCGTTGGTGCGGCGGTGATCGCCGTTCTGAGAAATTAAGGTTTTTTCGGGATATTTTACCGATATCCTGTAAAAAATATATATCACATCATTTCAGGAAAGGAGAAACAAGAATGCCTACTTTTAACCAGTTGGTTCGCAAGGGCAGACAGCAGTCGACTTACAAGTCCAACTCCCCGGCTCTGCAGTATGGTCTTAACACGCTGAAGAACAAGGAGACCGACCTCGCCTCTCCCCAGAAGCGTGGCGTTTGCACCGCAGTTCGTACTGCGACCCCGAAGAAGCCGAACTCCGCTCTTCGTAAGATCGCCCGTGTCCGCCTCACCAATGGCTATGAGGTCACCGCTTACATCCCCGGCGTTGGTCATTCCCTGCAGGAGCACTCTGTGGTCATGATCCGCGGCGGCCGTGTGAAGGACCTCCCTGGTGTGCGTTACCACATCATCCGCGGCACTCTGGACGCTCAGGGCGTGCAGGGCCGTATGCAGTCCCGTTCCAAGTACGGCGCCAAGCGCCCGAAGCAGAAGTAAGGCTGCGACCTTGAAATGAGCTTTGCCGAAAAGGTTTGATATATATTTTTGTGTCATTCACCTCTTTGGCAGGCCGGAACACGATGGGGGAGAGCCCCATTCGCGAGTACCTATGATTTCTAAATTATAAGAAGGAGGGAAGCAAAGTGCCCAGAAGAGGTAATGTTCCCAAGAGAGAAGTTCTGCCCGATCCTATGTACAACAGCGTCCTGGTGACCAAGCTCGTCAACAGCGTGATGCTCGACGGCAAGAAGGGCGTCGCCCAGAAGGTCGTCTACAGCGCGTTCGACATGATCAAGGACAAGACCGGCAACGAGCCTCTCGATGTTTTCAACCAGGCCATGGAGAATATCATGCCCAGCCTGGAGACCAAGTCCCGCCGCGTCGGCGGTGCCACCTATCAGGTGCCGATGGAGGTCCGTCCCGCCCGTCGTCAGACCCTCGGTCTGCGTTGGCTGACGGCCTATGCCCGTGCCCGTGGTGAGCGCACCATGGCCGAGCGCCTGGCTGGCGAGATCATGGATGCTGCCAACAACAGCGGCAGCGCCGTGAAGAAACGCGAAGATACCCACAAGATGGCCGAATCCAACAAGGCATTCGCCCACTTCCGCTGGTAACGGAGGAACGAGAGAATTATGGCAAGAAAAGTCTCTCTGGAAAACACCAGAAATATCGGCATCATGGCCCATATCGACGCTGGCAAGACCACGACTACCGAGCGTATTCTGTACTACACCGGCGTCAACTACAAGATCGGCGAGACCCACGACGGTACCGCCACGATGGACTGGATGGCTCAGGAACAGGAGCGTGGTATCACCATCACCTCCGCTGCCACCACCTGCTACTGGAAGGGCAGCAAGAATCAGTTCCCGCAGACCCGCTTGAACATCATCGACACCCCGGGCCACGTCGACTTCACCGTTGAGGTCGAGCGCTCCCTGCGCGTTCTGGACGGCTCTGTGACCGTTCTCTGCGCCAAGGGCGGCGTTGAGCCCCAGTCTGAGACTGTGTGGCGTCAGGCCGATAACTACAAGGTCCCCCGCATGATCTACGTCAACAAGATGGATATCATGGGCGCGGACTTCTACAACGTTCTGCACATGATCCACGACCGTCTCAAGTGCAACGCTGTCCCCATCCAGCTGCCGATCGGCTCTGAAGATACCTTCAAGGGCATCATCGACCTGGTGGAGATGGACGCTGATATCTACTACGACGAGCTCGGCAAGGACATGCGCGTCGAGGAGATCCCCGAGGACATGCTCGAGCTCGCTCAGGAGTATCGCACCAAGCTCGTTGACGCTTGCGCCGACCTGAACGACGAGATCATGGAGCTGGCGCTCGAAGAGAAGCCCGTTCCTCAGGACCTCATCCGCAAGACCATCCGTCAGGCCACCATCGACAATAAGATGGTTCCTGTCACCTGCGGTACCTCTTACAAGAACAAGGGCGTTCAGAAGCTGCTGGACGCGATCGTCGACTACATGCCGTCCCCCGTGGATATCCCCGCGATCGACGGTGTGAACCCCGATACCGGTGAGGAAGATGTCCGTCACGCGGACGATAACGCTCCGTTCTCCGGTCTCGCGTTCAAGATCGCGACCGACCCGTTCGTCGGCCGTCTGTCCTTCGTTCGCGTGTACTCCGGTATTCTGAATACCGGTACCGCCGTTCTCAACTCCACCAAGCATCAGAGAGAGCGCATCGGCCGCATCCTGCAGATGCACGCCAACCACCGCGAGGATATCGAGTGCTGCTACGCCGGCGACATCTGCGCCGTCATCGGCCTCAAGAACACCACCACCGGTGATACGCTCTGCGATGAAAAGGCTCCGATCATCCTGGAGTCCATGGAATTCCCCGAGCCCGTGATCCGCGTCGCCATCGAGCCCAAGACCAAGGCCGGTCAGGAGAAGATGGGCATCGCGCTGATGAAGCTGGCTGAGGAAGACCCGACCTTCAAGACCTACACCGATGAAGAGACCGGTCAGACCATCATCGCCGGTATGGGTGAGCTTCATCTTGAAATTATCGTTGACAGAATGCTTCGTGAATTCAAGGTTGAGGCTAACGTAGGTAAGCCGCAGGTTGCTTACAAGGAGACAATCCGTAAGCCCGCTTCCTCCGATACCAAATATGCCCGTCAGTCAGGCGGTAAAGGTCAGTACGGTCACGTTAAGATCAACATTGAGCCTAACCCCAATAAGGGCTATGAGTTCGTAAATAACATCGTCGGCGGTGCTATTCCGAAGGAATACATCGAACCTGCTAACCAGGGTATTCAGGGTGCTATGCAGTCTGGCGTTATTGCCGGTTATCCGGTTGTTGACGTAAAGGTAACTCTTTACGACGGATCTTATCACGAGGTTGACTCTTCGGAAATGGCATTCAAGATTGCAGGTTCTATGGCATTCAAGGATGCTTCCAAGAAGGCCGATCCGGTTCTCCTCGAACCTATAATGAAAGTTACCGTTATCGTTCCCGAGGAATATATGGGCGACGTTATCGGCGACCTTAACTCTCGCCGCGGTGAGATTCAGGGCTTTGAAGAGAGAACTGGTGCTAAGCAGATCAATGCTCACGTTCCGCTTTCCGAAATGTTCGGTTATGCTACCGACCTTCGTTCCAAGACTCAGGGTCGCGGTCAGTATGTAATGGAACCCGACGGATATAAAGAAGTTCCGAAGTCAATCGCTGAAAAGATTATCAGCGAAAGAACTAAAAAAGACTGATTAAATAGCTGAAAAGACTTGATATTTTATTCATTTATTGATAAAATATCAACCACAATGAAAAAATTTATTTGTTCTCATAAAAAAGGAGGAAAATTCAATGGCAAAGGCAAAATTCGAAAGAACCAAACCCCATGTTAACATCGGTACTATCGGTCACGTTGACCATGGTAAGACCACGTTAACAGCTGCTATTACAAAAACACTCGCAATGAAGGGCTTCGCTCAGTTCGAAGACTATTCAATGATCGATAAGGCTCCCGAAGAGAGAGAGCGTGGTATAACGATCAACACCGCTCACGTTGAGTACGAGACCGAAAAGCGTCACTATGCTCACGTTGACTGCCCCGGCCATGCTGACTATATCAAGAACATGATCACCGGTGCTGCTCAGATGGACGGTGCTATCCTTGTTATCGCTGCTACCGACGGCCCGATGGCTCAGACTAAAGAGCACCTTCTTCTCGCTCGTCAGGTTGGCGTTCCCTACATCGTAGTATTCCTTAACAAAGCTGATCAGGTTGACGATCCCGAGCTCCTTGAGCTTGTTGAGATGGAAGTTCGTGAGACTCTTAACGAGTATGACTTCCCGGGCGACGACACACCGATCATCGTTGGTTCTGCTCTTAAAGCTCTTGAGTATTCGGGCGACGACGTTAACGCTCCCGAGCTTAAGCCGATTTGGGACCTTATGGATGCTGTTGATAACTACATCCCGACTCCCGACCGTAAATCAGACCAGCCGTTCCTTATGCCTGTTGAGGACGTTATGACCATCACAGGCCGTGGTACTGTTGCTACCGGCCGTGTTGAGCGTGGTATTCTTAAGCTCAACGACGAAGTTGAAATCGTTGGTCTTACCGACGAAAAGAAGAAGACCGTTGTTACCGGTATCGAGATGTTCAGAAAGACTCTTGATTATGCTGAGGCAGGCGACAACATCGGCGCACTTCTTCGTGGTATTCAGAGAACTGAGATTGAGCGTGGCCAGGTTCTTTCTAAGCCCGGTTCAATCCATCCTCATACAAAGTTCAAGGGCCAGGTTTACGTCCTTACTAAGGACGAGGGCGGCCGTCATACACCGTTCTTCAATAACTATCGTCCTCAGTTCTATTTCAGAACTACCGACGTTACCGGTACTATCACTCTTCCCGAGGGAACTGAGATGTGCATGCCCGGCGATAACGTTGTTATGAGCGTTGAGCTTATCACTCCTATCGCTATTGAGCAGGGTCTTCGTTTCGCTATTCGTGAAGGCGGACGTACCGTTGGTTCAGGCGTTGTTACTGAAATTGACGAATAATTCGTTAATACGATAATCAAAAATCACCTCTGTTTTTCAGGGGTGATTTTTTTATGTTCAGTCCGATTTTCGGGACTGTTATATTTTTACTATTGACACAGAACAAATGTTCGGTTACAATGACGGTACAATAATTTTTTCGGTGATTTTATGGAACGGGCAATACTTCATTGTGATTTGAATAATTTTTACGCTTCGGTCGAAACGGTTGTTTCTCCAGAGCTGCGCGGCAAAGCCATTGCAATTTGCGGTAGAACCGAGGATAGGCACGGCATAGTGCTGGCAAAGTCCGAGGCGGCAAAAAAATGCGGGGTAAAAACAGGCGACGTCATATGGCAGGCAAAGGGCAAATGTCCTAATCTTTTGGTTTTTCCTCCTCGATTTTCCGAATATATCAAATATTCACGTGCGGTAAAATCAATATACGGCAGATACACCGATATGATAGAGCCGTTCGGTATTGACGAGTGCTGGCTTGATGTAAGCGGAAGTACACGGCTATTCGGCTCTCCCGAAACCATAGCCGATGATGTCAGAGAGGCTGTAAAAAAAGAACTCGGACTTACTATTTCCGTGGGTGTGTCATTTAATAAAGTGTTTGCAAAGCTCGGTAGCGATATGAAAAAGCCCGATGCGGTTACGGTTATACGACGTGAAAATTTTCACGATATGATTTGGCAGCTACCCGCCGAGGATATGCTATGGGTCGGAAGAAGCACCTCTAAGGTGCTTAAAAAGTACGGTATTATAACAATAGGGGACATTGCAAAAAGTGATCCTGCATTCTTAAAGACTACGTTCGGTAAGAACGGCGTTGTGTTGTGGCGCTGCGCCAACGGCCTTGAAAATTCGCCCGTCTGTAATATGGGTTACAGACCTCCGGTCAAGAGTGTTGGCAGGGGAGTTACGTGCGTAGACGATTTACGAGATAATGATGAGGTGTGGCGCGTCCTATTATCTCTGTCCCATGCAGTGTCGAAGCATCTTAGGGAGGACGGCCTTCTTGCCGGCGGTGTGCAGATAGGAATTAAAAACACCGCATTGTTCACGTCACAATCGCAGAGTAAGCTTATTTATCCAACACAAAACAGCCGAGAAATTGCCCTTAAAGCCTTTTCGCTGTTTAAGCAGACATATAAATGGCAAACTCCGGTAAGAGCTGTCACGGTGCGCGCAATAGAGCTTTTAAATCCGGATAAGCCTCAGCAGCTAAGCCTCGGCTTTGATATGACGCGTCATGAAAAGCTCGAAAGGCTCGATAAAGCAATGCTTCGAATAAACGAGAAATACGGCAAGGGTACCGTTGTGGAGGCAACGGTGTTAAACGGCACAAAAATGCCGACAACAGTACCGTCAGCCGATAAGGATATATCGTTTTTGCCATAGAGAGATAACATAAAAAAAGCGGCTGTAAAGGCTTAGCGTCACTCAGCCTTTACAGTCGCTTTTAAGTTTATTCCGAAAGCTCAAGCCACTCGGTTTCCGCATCCTCAAGGCAGCTCTCCTTGTCCGCAATCAACGCGAGAATATCCGATAATTTTTGATAATCGCTCGAGACGTCGGGCTTTTCCGCCTCCGCTTTAAGCGTTGCAATTTCAGCTTCAAGACTGTCCATTTCGCGCTGAAGAGATAACAGCTTAGCTCTGCGTTTTCTGTCGTCCGCCTTGTTCTTTTTATTCTCTTTATATGCGGCTTTATTCTCGCTGTCCGCTTTAACGGTTTTTTCGACGATTTCCGGCTTTTTATGCTCAAGGTAATAGTCGTATCCGCCGTTGTATTCATTAAATCCCGTCGGGAACATCTCGATAATTTTATCCGGTACGCAGTTTAAAAAGTACCTGTCGTGAGATACCGTTATCAGCGTACCCGTAAATTCCTTCAGAGCGTCGTCAAGAGCCTCTTTGGCAATGTAGTCAAGGTGGTTGGTAGGCTCGTCGAAAATCAGCACATTGGCGCGCTTAAACATTATAATGCAAAATGCCACCTTGGCACGGTTTGCTCCCGACAGATCGCGTACCCGTTTAAATACAGCCTCATCCTCAATCAGCAGCCTGCCGAGCGCACTTCTTATTTCAAATTCAGTCTTTGTCGGATAAGCTCTGTGCACAGCCTCTATTACGGTGTCGTCAAGGTTGAGGTCGCCGAGCTCCTGGTCAAAATAAGCGACCTTTACGTTTCCTCCGAATTTGATCTGCCCCGTATATGGTATTTTTTTAAGAACAGCCTTTAAAAAAGATGATTTGCCGACGCCGTTTTTGCCTATAATCGCGATTTTCTCGCCTTTTAAAACCTCAAGAGAGATGTTTTCATAAAGCTGCTTGCCGGTTGCGGCGTTTCCGACATAGATTCCGACATCCTTGCAAGAGAGCACCACCTTGTGAGGCTCAAAATCATATTCGAATTTGAAATGGACTTCCTTTTGCTTTGGGTTGGGCTTTGCCTGAAGCTCCATTTTTTCAAGAGCCTTAACTCGTGAGCCTACGCTGTTGCTGCTTGAAGATTTAGCGAGATTTTTTGCGACATAATCGCGCATTGCGGCAAGCTCGGATTGCTGTTTTTCATATTCCTTTTCGGCGTGGCGTATTCTCTCTGCCTTCTGAGTTAAAAATGCGCTGTAACCGCCCTTGTATTTATACAGACTTCCGTTTTCGATTTCGCATATATTATAAGCTACCTTGTCGAGAAAATATCTGTCATGTGATACTATCAGTACAGAGCCCTTGTATGAAGAGAGATAATCCTCAAGCCAAGTCAGCATGGTAAAGTCCAAATGGTTTGTAGGCTCGTCCAAAATGAGCAATTCCGGATTGTGAAGCAGTATTTTGGCAATGCCGAACCGAATTTTTTCACCGCCGCTCAAGTGAGCCGTCTTTTGTTCGAGATTAAAATCGCCGAACCCGAGCCCGTTTAAAACTATGTTTATTCTCGTGTCTGCAGTGTAGCCGTCAAGAGCGTCATATTGGTTTGTCAGTTTTTCGTAAGCTTCCGAAAGATTTCTGTATTCCTCGGAGCCGGGTGTTGAGGCTGAAATTCGTTTTGATGCTTCAAGCAGCTTTTCTCTTACGTCATAGACCTCCGAGAGTGCGTCCTCGATTTCCTCTCTCAGAGTATTTTCGGAGTTCAAAGCTTCGTTTTGCTTGAGGTATCCTATTTCAAGCGAGCTTTTGACGGTTCTCGTGCCGCTGTCAAAGGGGAGTATCCCGGTGATAATATTGAGAAGCGTGCTTTTGCCGGCACCGTTTACACCGAGCAGACCTATTCTTTCATTTTCGTTTATGCTGAACGAGACGTCCCTTAAAACAACTTCGTCCAAAAAGCTTTTGCAGATTTTATCAAGTGTTACAAGCATTCCTGCTCCTTATTTAATGAAACGGGATACATCTTCGTTTTTACCCAATATCATAAGCGATTCGCTGTCGGTAAAAACGTGTTCCGGCTTCGGAAGGGGGTATATGTTGTTTCCTTGCTTTGTTGCAAGTATGCTGATTCCGTATTTTGAGCGCACATTTACCTTGAGTATGCTCTTGTTAAGCCAAGAGGAGGGGACGGCTATTTCATAAATAGAGTATTCATCGTTAAGCTCTATATAATTAAATATATTGTCCGAGCCGTATTTTACCGCAAGTCTTTCGGCGGTCTCTTTTTCGGTGTATATTACGTCGTCGGCACCGTTTCTTAAGAGGAATTTTGCATGAACGTCGCGGCTTGCCCGTGCGAGTACAAACTTGGCACCGAGATCCTTTAATAGAGCCGTGGTTTCAAGAGAACTTTGGAAATTATCTCCTATGGCAACAACGCACAGGTCAAAGTCTCTGACGCCTATCGTTTCCATGAACTGTTCATTTGTGGCGTCACCGATAAGAGCGTTTGTGACAACCGATAAGACATTGTTTATACGCTCTTCATTTATGTCTATGGCCATAACGTCATTGTTTTGCTCACTGAACTTCTTCGCCATATGGCGTCCGAAACGTCCGAGTCCGATTACTAAAATAGATTTCATTTTTTATCCTTCCTTACCCAATGGTTATCTGTTCTTCCGGATATCTTGATATATCCGGTGCCTTGGATTCTCTGAGAGACAGCAGTAATGTCAGACCGCCGACTCTTCCGAAAAACATCAGGCATATCAGTATAAGGTGCGAATAACCTCGTAAAAACGGAGTCACACCGAGCGTTACACCTACGGTACCGATAGCCGAGGCTGTTTCAAACAGTGCTTCCTTCATGGTTATGCCGTCAATCCAAGTAATTGCTGCACCCGAGGCAGAAAAAAGAGCCATATAGAGAAATATAAGGCATACTACGTGTCGTAGGGCGTCCGGCTCGATTCTGCGTTTAAAAATCTCAACATCTTTTTTGTGCTTGAGCTCAGAAAAGATGCTTGCAATAAGCACCGCAAGCGTTGTTGTCTTAAATCCGCCGGCTGTTGAGCTCGGCGAGCCGCCGATAAGCATAAGAACGGTCATGGTTATTACGGATGCGTCGGAAAGCTTTGTCAAATCGACAGTATTAAAGCCGGCGGTTCGAGCCGTTACCGACTGGAAAAAGGCGGCAATGATTTTGTGAGGAACCGAGAACCCTTTAAAAGCGTCGCTTTTTATGTCAAATATAAGTATCAGACCTGCACCTACGACTATCAACATGGCAGTTGTGACAAGAACGATTTTTGAATGAAGCTTCAATCTTCTGAATATAAATCTTGTGTTCATAAGATCCGCCCATACAAAAAAGCCGAGTCCGCCGATTACGATGAGCAGCATAACAGTAATGTTGACTACTATATCGGCACTGTATTCAGTGAGTGAGGTGTATTCGTTTCCCGGTGTACCCATTATGTCAAATCCGGCGTTGCAAAATGCGGAAACAGAGTGAAATACGGAAAAATAAATTCCCTTCAGGACTCCGAATCTCGGAACAAATCTCGTTGCGAGCAAAAGTGCTCCTACGCCTTCTATGAGAAATGCTCCTCGAATCGTAAAGCGAGCCATTTTGACTATTCCGGCCATTTGAGGCGCATTTATCGATTCCAAAAGAGTGTATCTGCTTTGAAGTCCTATATTCTTTTTTGTAAATGTCATAGCGCAGACTGCAAGAGTCATAAAACCCAAGCCGCCTATCTCGATGAGACAGAGTATAACAATTTGCCCGAAGAGCGACCAGTATGTGGCGGTGTCCTGTACTACAAGCCCGGTAACACACGTAGCTGAGGTGGATGTAAACAGCGCATCCTCAAACGATGTGTGGATTCCGTCTCTCGAAGAAATGGGCAGCGTCAGAATAAATGCCCCCAAAAATATTATAGCTATATAGCCGAGTATTATTTTTTTCATCGGCGAGAGCTTGAATTTACGTTTCTTTTCTGTCTTTTTTGTTTCCATTTTTATCCCTTAAAAATTTTAATACCGCCGAGAACATCCTGACGAGTGTGGATACCACTATTATCCCCACCGCAAGAGCCATAGCGAGCTTTATGGTGTAAAATGCGCTTGTTACAAAATTGTTCCAATCATTTTTCAGGGCATAGCTCATGGTATAGTAGAGAACGCCGCCGGGAATGAGAGGAATCATGGGTACTATCAAGAATGTCGATGTCGGAGTCTTTTTAATTCTTGCAAATATCTCTGCATAAATCGTAACTGCGATTGCCGCAAAAAAATACCTGAGCGGCTCGCTGTGAAACCATATTCCGAAAAATAAATATGTGCCCCAGGATAAAGCTCCTCCGAGGGTTGCGATAAGCAGTTTAGTGCCCCTCAGATTGTAAAGTATCGCAAATCCGAAGGCTCCCAACGTGCCGGTCAATATCTGTATAAAATATGTCATTTGCCGATACCTCCGAAAATGAGGGCCGCAATGATGTAACCGGCGGCTATTGCAAGCGATACAAGGCACGCTTCGCAAAATCTGAGCATTCCGGCCATTATGTCTCCGCTTATCATATCGCGTATGGAGTTAGTCAGTGCCACTCCCGGTATCAGCAGCATTATATTGCCTATTATTATTTTGTCGGTTGAATAGCCGAAGCCGAGCATTACAAAGGCAAAAGCTATCGAGCATACCGCAAAAGAGCATACAACATTGGCAAATATCATATTTACCTGAGTTTTTTCCGTGGCATATACAATCAGCTTCAGTACAATTCCTATCAGTGCCGCAGCAATTCCGTCCAAAAAGGCGCCGCCGAAAAAGATTGCAAACGCTCCGGCTATCAGGGCGCTTACGGTACATTGTATCGGGAGGTTGTATTCCTTGGTGCCTTTTTCTATCTCATCTATCTGATTGCGGATATAGTGAATATCGGGGACTCTTCGTACTATTTTCCTTGACAGGTCATTTAGCTTGTGAAGCTTTGTTAAGTCGGTGTGGTGTTTTGTAATGCGGCGCGTCTCCGTTATTGAATTGCCGTCCTTGTCCTCAAGTGTTGCAACCATGCTTGAGGTTATGGTGAAAACATCAATTCTTTTAACGTCGTATGCATTGCAGATTCTTTTTACGGAATCCTCAACACGGCTGATTTCCGCACCGCTTATAAGCATTTTTTCCCCTATGTCGAGAGCACACGTGAGAAGCATTTTTGAATCCATAAAACACCTCCGATTTTTGGACAAACTGATTATAATATAATAAGAAGCAAAAAACAATGCTTTTTAAAAACATTTACAAGGACTTAAAAGAGCAAAGCAAAACCGCAAAAGTCTCAGCTTTCGCGGTTCTTTTAAATAAAGGTTATATGGTGAGTGCCGTAATAATGCTTGAATATAGCTTTACCGGGTCGTTTAAGAAATTGTTTTTGACCGCTTCAAGCTGCATACTGTCCGCTACAAATATCGTGAGCTTCATAAGTGCCTCGTCACCGTTCATAAGCGAGAATGTGACATAATAGCCGCCGCCCGGAGCGGATACGGTTTCTATCTTGTTTTCTCGCATTGTTTTAGCAAGCGTCATAAGCTTTATAGCAGAATTTACGGCTTTTTCACGGACGGTTTTGGGAAGTGAGGTTTCAAGCGTGTCAGCTATGTCCTTTCCCTTTTCGGTAGCCGTGAGCAGCTCTTCGCCGTTTTCGTCAATATCCATATCTATGGTGCCGTTTTTCAAAAGCTCCGATATAGCCTGATTTATTTCAAAATAATTGGCAAGGCCATCCTGAAGCATGGAATCGTTGAGGTTCTGTTTTGAAATCGGAGCGTCAACGGCTCTCAAAATATAGCATATCAAAAGTCTGATTTCGTCACGGTTACGAAGCCCGCCGAGCTCTATACCCTCGTCAAAAGCGTCAAATTCCATTTTGCACCTCCGAAAAAATCACTTCTTTTATTATAGCCGAAAGTGCATTACGTGTCAATCAAGGTAATCTACGGTCTCAAGATATTTTCCGTCCTTATAATAAACGCGCGGAACCCTGCGGTTTATTCCGCAGCAGAACTCATAATTAAAGCTGTGAGCGTTATCGGCAACGTCCTCTACGGTTATTACATTGTCTTGATCCTTACCGACAAGCGTTACCTCATCACCCTGCTTTGCTTCGGGAATATCCGTGACATCGACCATAAATTGATCCATACAAACTCTGCCTATGATATCGGCGAATTTGCCGTGAATCAAAACCTTGCCTTTGTTTGACAGTGCTCTCGGATACCCGTCGCCGTAGCCTACGGGTACAGTCGCTATACGCATATTGCTCTTTGACGTAAAAGTACTGCCGTAGCTGACGGTAAAGCCGGGTCCCACGGATTTTATGTATGCTATATGGCTCTTCAGCTCTAAAGCAGGATGAAGCTCAAGCTTTGACTTGTCAACTTCCTCCGACGGGTAAAGTCCGTATGTCATAATACCGCTTCTTACCATATCAAGGAAGTTGTCGTCAAATTCTATAATTCCCGCGGAGTTGCACATATGCTTTATCGGTATCTCAACTCCGGCTTTATCGAGCTTTCCGACAAAATCAAGGTACTTTTTCTTCTGATTGTTGCATGAAGTTTTGTCCTCTTCATCGGCGCAGGCAAAGTGGGTGAATATACCGTTTATTTCAATGTTCGGCAGAGAATATATCTTTTTGATTTCTTCTATGCTTTCATCAGTCGGCTGCATTCCGATTCTGCCCATACCGGTGTCGAGCTTTATGTGTATTTTGGCGGTCTTTCCGAGCTTTACAGCCTCGTCTGAAAGAGCCTTGGCGGTGTGATATTCAAATACCGCATGCATTATTTCGTAATTTATAAGGTCGTCATAATCCTGCGGAAAAACATATCCCAAAATAAGTATGGGGTTTTTGATGCCGTTTTTGCGTAAAACCACTGCTTCCTTGGCGGTCGCAACGCCGAATGCATAACAGCCGATTTCGGATAAAGCCTTTGCTACGGGCACGGCACCGTGGCCGTATGCGTCTGTTTTGATTATTGCCATTACCTTTGTTTCTTTGCCGACCTTATCCATGGCATTTTTGATATTTTGACAAATTGCGTCAAGGTCTATCTTGGCGTAAACTCTCTGTGGGAGCATAATTCAAACCTTCTTTATACTATTTCGCACAGCGGTGCGATTTTAATGTTTTCTATAGTCAATGCGGCTCTTATTTTCCTTACGAATTCCAAAGCCTTTGCTCCGTCTCCGTGAACGCATATAGAGTTTGCTTCTATCGGAATTTCCTTGCCGGTTATCGCGGTTACCTTGCCGTGCTTTACCATTCCGATAACGCGCTTTATGGCTTCGTCCTCGTCGGTTATGACTGCGCCCGGCTTTGTCCTCGCAACAAGAGAGCCGTCCTCCTCATACGCCCTGTCGGCAAAAACCTCCTTGGCGCATTTAAGACCGGTGTCGGCGGCGGCTTTAAGCATTTGACTGCCCGAAAGACCGAGAAGTATAAGGCTCGGGTCAACCTCGTATATTCCCTCGCATATTGCCTTTGACAGCGCATAGTCCTTGCCGGCGGTGTTGTAAAGCGCACCGTGAGGCTTTACGTGCTGAATTTTAAGACCGTTAGCCTTTGCGAAAGCGGATAGTGCACCTATCTGATACATTACGTAAGCCTTTGCATCTGCGGGGCTTACGTTCATATTGCGCCTGCCGAAGCCCATAAGATCGGGGTAGCCGGGGTGTGCGCCGAGATTAACGTTGTTTTCTTTAAGTATTTTAACCGTCTTATCCATAACCACGGGGTCGGAAGCGTGAAATCCGCAGGCTACGTTTGCCGATGATATGTATTTTGCAACCTCTTCGTCCAGACCTATTTTATATGCGCCGAAGCTCTCGCCCATATCGCAGTTTAAATCTACAGTTGTTGCCATTTTATCTCCTCCCGTTAAAATTTGAGATCGGTATTTTTAATGTCGGTAATAAGCATGTGACCCGGAGCATGCGTTATGCAAAAGTCGGGCTTTGAATTCATCATTATAGACTGCGGAGTTACGCCGCAAGCCCAAAATACAGGTGTTTCACCCGGCTTTACGGTAACTGCGTCGCCGAAATCGGGCTTGTTTATATCACTTATGCCTATCTGCTCGGGATGACCTATCTGAATAGGCGTGCCGTGTACGCGCGGCATAGAGGAGGTGATGTTGACCGCTTTTACAATCTGGTCGCGGGGCAGGGGACGCATACTTACAACCATCTTGCCGGAAAATACGCCGGCGGGTTCGCAGTCGATATTTGTAAGATACATCGGAACGTTTTTGTGCTCCTCAATGTGACGTACCGTAATACCGCTGTCCAAAAGTTCGCTTTCAAACGAAAAGCTGCAGCCTATGAGGAACGCTACAAGGTCGTCGCGCCAAAATTGCTCTACGCTGTCATATTCGCCGGTCATAACACCCTTTTCATATATTCTGTATTTGGGAATGTCCGTTGCGATATTGCAGTCCTTTGCAATCTTTTTAAGATACGGGTCTCCAACGTCTGATACCTCAAGTATGGGGCAGGGCTTCGGATTTCTCTGCGTAAACAGAAGAAAGTCGTATGCAAGCTCCTTCGGCAGTATTGCGAGATTGGCCTGAGCATAGCCAAGGCACATTCCCGATGTCTGACCAGTTATTTTTTTATCTCTTATCAGTTTTCTGACTTCATACGGAGCCATATGTGCTAAATCCATTGTTGTCACCTCTTGTTAATAGTGGAGCAGATATGAGTGGAATTCCTTTTGTTCCTGCTTTAAAAGCCGTTCCGCTTTTTGTCTGTCGATAAGCTCAAAATGAACCTTGGTGCCGGGTCTTGCCTGAGCCAAAAGCGGAAGATCCACAGAAATTACCGTTGCGATTTTGGCATAACCGCCGGTAGTCTGCCTGTCTGCAAGCATTATTATCGGGTTCCCCGTGCGCGGAATTTGTATGCTGCCGAAAACAATGCCGTCGGAAATAATATCGACCGTGTTTTTGTATTCAATCTTTTCGCCGGACAGCTTGCAGCCCATTCTGTCGGATTCGTTTGTAACCGTGTATGTGCTGTTTAAAAATGTTTTAATTCCGTGATCCGTAAAATAATCGTCCTGTGGGCCCAAAAGCACTCTTACGGTTATTTCGTCGCCTCCGAAATCCTCTTTTGGTGCCGAATGTATAAGATGCTTGTGAAATTCATCGTATACATCTCTGCACGGAACAATGTCGCCCGCCTTTAACGGTCTGCCGTCGAGTCCGCCGAGCTTGCATTTCAGATTTGTAGAGCGGCTGCCCATAATAACAGGAACATCTATACCGCCGCGAACCGCTATATAAGCTCTCATTCCGCTTTCTGCAACGGAAAATGTCAGCGTTTCATCTTGCTTTACAAATACGGTCGTATACATTTCAACGGGTACACCGTCAAGCTTAGGCGACATATCGGCACCCGTAATCGCAATGTAATTTGACTCTAAGAATTTAAATGAACCGCCGAGATATGTCATCTCTATTACGGCTTCATCGGTAAAATTACCGACGAGTGCGTTTGCTATGTGGTAGGAGCGAACGTCCATAACGCCGGAGGCGTTAAACCCCATAGCCGCAAAGCCTTTTCTTCCGCCGTCCTGAATTGTGGATAACATTCCGGGAGTAATGACTTTAATACTCATTCGCCGTCACCTCCGATGATGCGACACTCGTATGTGCCGTTTTGAACCTTTGCCGATATATCGTCGAAGGTTTCTTTGTCAATCGGGACAAATCTTATATAATCTCCGGCTGAATAAAGTATCGGCTCGTCTCTTTCCGGGTCGTACGGCTTTACGGGTGTCGTACCGATAAGTCTCCAGCCTCCGGGGGAGGAGAGAGGGTAAATGCCCGTTTGCTCGCCGCCTATTCCGACAGCACCTGCATGAATCTTAGTCCTCGGATTTTGCAGCCTCGGAGTTTTGATTCTGTCATCAAGGCCTCCGAGATACGCAAATCCGGGCAAAAAGCCCAGCATATAAATCAAATAATCGGTTCCCGAATGTATCTTTATAACCTCATCCTCGGTAAGCTTGTTGATTTCCGCAACGTCTTTTAAATCCTCGCCGTATTCGCCGCCGTACAGCACCGGTATTTCTATTATTCTCTTCTTGCCCTCCGAGGACGCTTCAAGGTCGCCGCAAAGCTTCGTTATCTTTGCCTTAAGCTTTTCTCCGCCCGTAATGCACGGGTCATAGATTATAAGAAGCGACCGAAACGTCGGAACAGTCTCGACAATACCGAGAATGTTCTTTTTATGGAGTGCTTTGTCAAGCGCGTGAACGCAGGCGTTTATTTCGGCGCTTATTTCATTGCCGAATTCGACGGTTATTGCGCTGTCGCCGGAAGAGAGAAATTTAGGAGCATTCATACAAATACCTCTTAAAATTATTTTCTGTCGTCAAAAAATCCGAGCTCTATTGTTTTATCAAACCAGGTCTTGCATTTTTCGGTGAGCGTGGGAGCGTATCTTATACACTCACGCATCATATTGACCATCATCATATTTGTAGTGAGGTCAAAACCGTCTATCGACGGTATCTGCCAACCGTACATATCAACCATGCCGCTTCTTGCCGCAGTCTTTAAGACGTCTTTTTCAAGCTCTGCGTCGTGCATGATGTTTATATCGCCTTTAAGATAGGCTATTGCAGCAATCATACCGTAGCAGCCCCAGTCCGAAACGGTTGCGGTTATAATGTTGTCTGCGGCGACAACGCTTGCGATTCCTCCGTTACAGCCGCAAACGCAGTTTGATTTTTCAGAGGTGTAGGGTACATATTTTTTAATGTGGTCAAGAACTGTGCCCATACCCAATTCGTTTCCGAGGTCGCCTATTGCAATATTCAAAACTCCGGCCTTTTGAAGCTTTGTAAAGAGTATGTCACCCTTTGCCTCAAGAGCCGTAGTGTTTTTGCCTACCGCGTTGTGATATTCACCGACGCCGTTTGCACCGGGAAACTCATTTGCAATTACGGCCTTTGGCATCCCCTTTGAAATAATCTCGTCGGCAAGAGCTTCCGCTTTATCTTTGTCCTTTGTGAATGGGATGAATGCCATGGAAACGGGGTGAGCATTCATCTCTTCGATGGTATCGTAAAGGTGAAGGCCTATCACCCTTGACATATTTCTGACGGCTTCCACATTTTCGTCTTGGCAGATTATAACGGGTTTTACATCAAATGCGAGCGACAGCGCTCTTGCAAGAAGCATCGAGCTTACTATGCCGTCAGTCTCGGCATGATGATGGTCAAGCAAAACAAAGCCGGTCATTATATATACAATATCGTCTTTTTTAAGTGTCGCGCACAGCTTTTTGGCAGCGTTCATTGTAGTGGGCATACCGGTATACTCGCGCGAGGCCTTGTAGAGAATGCGGCAAACCCCGTATCCGCGCGGATCGAGATTTGCGAGATTATCAAGATTTTCGCCTATATTAAGGTCTGTAAGTGCTTTTTGATCCATAATTATTCTCCCTCTTTAAAAAGAATACAAGGCTGTTTCGATTTAAGCGAAACAGCCGTATTGCAGATGTGTATTATCGGTTTTATTCTCCGCATTCGTCATGAAGACGTTTGAGGTATGCGTCCTGAAGAGTTTTGATGATTTCGGGAGCTTTGCCGCCGACGGGCTCACCGTCAAGCTCGCATGCAGGCATACAAAGAGCGCCCGAGGACGAAACTATTATTTCGTCGGCGTTTTTAAGCTCTTCGAGAGTATAGTCACGTTCTTCTACCGGAATGCCTTTTTCATGGCAAATCTCTATAAGGTGCTTTCTGGTGATACCGGGCAAAACGAGGCAGTCAAGCTGATGAGTAATGAACTTGCCGTCTTTTATTATTGAAACGTTTGAGTGAGCGCACTCCGTTACGAGATCTCCGCGGTGGAATACAGTTTCGTCGCAACCCTTTTCAAGAGCTCTTTGCGAAGCCAAAACGCTCGGTATAAGGTTAAGAGTTTTAACATTGCAGTAATAAAATCTCTTGTCCTCCATGGTAGCGAGCTTGTAGCGAAGAGATAAATCCTTCATCGGGCAGGGCCTTGTGTATATAAGGAGATTAGAGGGCGAGTCGGGGAAAACGTGATTGCGTATTCCGGTTCCTCTTGTGGCTTCCCAATAAACAAACTGATTGGGGTCATCCACCTTGTTCACGCACTCATAGAGTGTCTTTTTAAGCTCTTCACGCGGCATCGGAGCAGGTATTTCGAGCAGCCTGCAGCTGTTGTAAAATCTGTCGAGGTGATCCTCAAGCGCAAAGATGGTGCGGTTTACCGAATATGTAGCGTCGTAAACTCCGTCGCCGAAGTACATGGCGCGGTCGTTCATCGGGACCGTCATCTTTTCAATAAGATCGAATTTGCCGTTGTAATAACCGATATTTTCCATTTTTGTCAGCTCCCCAAAATAATGTTATAAAAGCAAAACAAGTCAAGCCCAATTGAGTTTTGCCCGCCATCGCACAGAATTCAAAAAGACTTAACTTACAATAAGACATTATAATACGGCATTTTTTACCTGTCAATAAAAATTAAACAAATCGTAAAATAATGTCGAAATTGACCAAAATTATCGTATATGTACTATTTCTCCCGAGGTTATGGTTTTTGTTTCACCGTCCGACAGAATTACAAGGCCGCCGTCCGGGGCTATGTCGAGAACCTTTGCGTCATATTCGCTGTCGGGCGTTATAACCCTGACGATTTGACCTAAAGACGCCGAGTACATTTTCAGCCTGTTTATTATTTCACCGGTGTTTTCGGCGTTGAGGGCGTCGCGGCGTATGATGTATCGGTCAAGGTTGTTTACTATGTCAACCGCTATTTCGTTGTGGTCAAGCTCACCCTCGTATTTATCGCCTATGCTTGCGGCAGTATACATTATTTCCTCAGGGAATTCCTGCTTTTCGATGTTAAGACCTATCCCGACTACGGCGTATTTCGGCTTGCCGTTTTTATTTACTATTTCACACAGTATACCGCATATTTTTTTGCCGTCGAGTAAAATATCGTTCGGCCATTTTATTTTGCAGTCAAAATCAAAAAAGTTAAAGAGCGTATCGCGCACGGCAAGCCCCGCAAGACTTGACAGCAGGTCGAAATTTGGCTCTTTTCCGCTTATCTCGTAAACGATTGAAATGTATACGCCGGTACCCTTGGGTGAGCAAAATGTTCTGCCGGAGCGGCCTTTGCCGGCGGTTTGACAGTCGGATACAACGAAAGCTCCGAGGCCCTTGCCGTCGCCGCAAAGCTTTTTTGCGACCTCGTTTGTGGATTCGGTTTCGGCAAAATAATGCAGCCTGCGCTTTGAGCGATATTGTCTTAAGTGATATATAAGGCTTCTTTCGTTAAGTAAAAGATTGTTCATTTATTATCAGTCCGTTTCGGTTTAATAATGATATATATTGCTGCCGCACTCGGTGCAATACTGATATTTTACATAATAGTATTTGTAAGGTCAAGTGTATTTGGAAAAAACCGACAAATCCGCGTTAAATGAATGTCGCTAATCCGTTTGCCGAAAAAATGTCGGATTTTTGTTATGAATTTATATATTATCCATTGACTTTTTTTGCGATTTATTGTAAATTATATTATGTTATGCAACAAATATGTATGAGTGAAGTTTAGCTTTTAAAACCACTCGGAAGGGGAAACTCATTATGTCTAAAAAAGAAAAAATACCTTCAACTCCCGAAATGAGAGCCCAAAAGCTTGCTCGCAGTGCCGAAAAGAGAAAAATTTTCGGTAAGACTTTTGAAAAGGCTTTCGGAATTATGCTTGCGCTTTTGCTTGTTTACTCGGTATGCAGCATAGCTTTTAAACCTGCTACCGCTACGGTTGCACCAAGTGCCGGCACTCAGACCTCATCAGGTTCTTCGTCGGGCAGTTCTTCGTCGGGCAGCTCTTCATCGGGCAGCAGCTCTTCAGGCAGTGCTTCAAGCAGCGCTTCTTCCGATAATGCCGCTTCTGCTTCTTCGGACAACTCTTCGGCTGCTCAGGGCAATGCCGCAGCTCCCACAGAGCTTTCCGCATCAAGCTCGGTAGAAGATGTTGTTAATTACTTCAATAAGGCCATCAATAATGTTAAGCCGAACGCTAAAGAGATAACTCTTACAAAAGAGACAAACTCCCAGGCAGGCAGCATTTCAGGTGATCTTCCCAAGAGTCTTACAAGTTTAGCTGATTCCCTTATAGCTGCAAATATGGGCGACAAGGATGTTTCTGCCGTTTCTCCGGCAACCTCGGTTGAAGATAAAAACGCTATGTTCCCCGTAGAGAACGAGAGCTGGTCAAGTAAGCTTACAGCTGACGACGTCGAGAGCAAGGAAGTAGTTGATAACGGTAGCTCTTATGTTATAACTCTTTACATCAAGGCAGATGAGCCGTCGACGGACACCGCTCACGGCAACGGCCACAACGGCAAAGTATTCTCTGTTGTTATGCCGTCAATAGTTACCGATAATGCAGGCGGTGCGGCAAAGATTATCAAGGATGTAAAAACAGGTCACAGCGACGGTTATGTTAAGATTACCGTTGATAAGGCGTCGGGCAATGTTACTGAGGCTACATACTATTTCGTATGGACTCTTTCTCTTACCGCATTGTCAGCGAATGTTTCAATTCCCTTCGGACTTGAAAAGAATTTCACAATTGCTTGGTAATTAAGCTAAACAAACAAATCTTAAGGCACCTCATTTGAGGTGCCTTTTATTTTTGCTGTTGTACCGATAGTAAAAACCGATTTCTTGCGGATAAAGCTATCGGTATCTTTTCAGCATTGCAAAATGTAAACGGCAGCAATAACAGCAGTTGCAAAAAACAACAGTAAAAAAAGAGGTGCACCGAAAACAGCGTACCTCTTTTTGCCTTTGTAATTGCAAGCCTTAGTTTTTGAGGCTCTGAAGCGGAGCCGGTATTCTTCCGCCGCGGTTAATGAACTTAGCGGGGGAAGAGGTGTTAACTTTCATTATGGGCGAACTGCCGAAAAGACCGCCGAATTCAACCTCATCGTCATCGCTTCTGCCGATTGCGGGGATAACTCTTACGGCTGTGGTCTTTGAATTAACCATACCGATAGCCGCCTCATCGGCGATTATTGCGGATATTACCTCGGCAGGTGTATCGCCCGGTACGGCTATCATATCAAGTCCTACGGAGCATACTGCGGTCATTGCCTCAAGCTTTTCTATTTTGAGCGTTCCGCTCCTTGCGGCGTCTATCATTCCCGCGTCCTCGGAAACGGGTATAAATGCGCCGGAAAGTCCACCGACGTGTGAGGACGCCATAACGCCGCCTTTTTTTACTGCGTCATTCAAAAGAGCAAGGCAGGCTGTTGTACCGCAGGCACCACACTGCTCAAGACCCATTTCTTCAAGAATGTGCGCAACCGAATCTCCGACCGCCGGTGTGGGGGCAAGAGACAAGTCTACAATGCCGAACGGGACACCGAGCTTTTCTGCGGCTCTTGATGCTACAAGCTGACCGACTCTCGTTATTTTGAATGCAGTCTTTTTAACAACGTCGGCAACGTCCGTAATATTTCCGTCGGGTATTTTTGAGAGAGCAGAGCGAACAACTCCGGGTCCGGATACGCCTACGTTGATAACGCTGTCGGGCTCTCCCGCACCGTGAAAAGCGCCTGCCATAAACGGGTTGTCATCGGGAGCGTTGCAAAACACAACGAGCTTTGACGGTCCTACAAGACCCTTATCCTTAGTAAGAACAGCCGATTCGCGGACTATTTTTCCCATAAGGGCAACAGCATCCATATTTATACCGGCTTTTGTGGAGCCTATGTTAACGCTTGAGCAGAGTCTTTCGGTTACGGCAAGAGCCTCGGGTATGCTTCTTATAAGCTCCTCGTCTCCCTTTGCAAACCCCTTTTGCACAAGTGCCGAATATCCGCCTAAAAAGTTTACTCCGACTGCCTTTGCGGCCTTGTCAAGAGTCTTGGCGTATTTTATGGGGTCGCCTCCGGCAGACGCGTATATCATTGACACGGGAGTTACTGATATTCGCTTGTTGATTATCGGAACACCGTATTCCTTTTCTATCTCTTCACCTGTTTTGACGAGGTTTTCGGCCTTGCGGCATATCTTGTCGTAAATTCTGCCGCACGCCTTGTCAGCGTCCGAGTCCGCACAGTCGAGAAGAGATATTCCCATAGTGATGGTTCGTATGTCGAGATTTTCCTCCCGAATCATATTGATAGTTTCAAGTATATCCTGTGTGTTTATCATAGAATTCTTCCCTTACTTGGAATATTTATAAATTATATGTGATGCATCGTATTAAAAATGTCCTCGTGAACGGCATTCATCGAAAGTCCGGTCTTTTCACCGAGAGAGGAGATTTCATCCGCAAAAGAGGTAAAGGGTATATCGCATTTGTCAACGTCAACGAGCATTATCATACAAAACATATCCTGTAAAATCGATTGTGTGACCTCAATTATGTTGACGGAATGCTTCGCGCAGAGCGTAGATACTTCGGCGAGTATGCCCACGGTGTCCTTACCGACAACGGTTATAATAGAACGCATAAAATGTACCTCCAAAAAAATTCTTAGGATATTTTATCACACTTTTGCTCTGTTTAACATATCAAATGTCAATTTTTTTCAAAAAACAGTATATTCTTTTTTTAAAATATGCTATTATATCCTAAGAATAATTCCACTTGAGGCGATTTGATGTATAAAAGAACAGTTGATTTGCACGTCCATACCGATAATTCCCCCGACGGTAACCATTCCGCAATGTTTATCTGCGAAAAAGCGGAACTTACGGGACTTCGCGCTTTGGCTTTCTGTGACCATTGCGAAATAGACAGCTTTTATCAGGACAAGTATGATAAACGTATACGCTCGGCGTATTACGAGGTGGCAATGGCACAGTCGGCATTTCGCGGGAAGGTGCTTGTGCTTGAGGGCATAGAGCTCGGCCAGCCTCACTATGACCCGGAGCTTGCCGAAAAGGTGCTTACCATGCGAGAGTATGACCAGGTCATAGGTTCTGTGCATAATCTTCGCAATACACAGGACTTTTATTATATGGACAGCTTTACCGAGGAGAGTGCAAACGATTATTTTAATCGCTATCTCGATGAAATTCTCGGCCTTTTGGAGTGGGGTAATTTTGATATACTCGCTCATCTGACATATCCTCTCAGATATTTCTATTCAAAATCCGGCATCATTATTGATATGTCAAGATACAGCAAAAAAGTAGATGAAATATTAAAGCTGACTGCCGAAAAGGGTAAGGCACTTGAGGTGAATTCGGCTGGACTTCGCCAACCCATTAAAAAGCTTGCACCCGAAGCTGATGTTGTAAAGCGTTTTAAAGAGCTCGGAGGAAAATATGTAACATTCGGCTCTGACGCGCATTTTGCAGAAGACCTTGCGGCCGGACTTACCGAAGCATATGACGCTATGAAAGCCGCCGGCTTTAATGAGATGACGCTCTTTCAGCAGCGCACGCCTCTTCTGATGCCCATTGAATAATAATTTAAATCGAAACGGAATTTATTTATGATTGTAAAAGCAGCCGCAAAAATAAATCTGATGCTTGATGTTGTCGGAAAGCTTCCGAACGGCTACCACAGCTTATTTATGATAATGCAGTCGGTAAGCTGTTATGATACCGTGCGTGTTGACAGAACAGGCGAAAACGGCATTAAGATAATATCCTCTGACGAACGTGTACCGAAGGACGAAAAAAACATTGCTTATAAAGCCGCCGAGGCCTTTTTTGATTACGCCGGTATTTCCGATAGGGGTATAGAGATTGAAATCGGTAAAAAAATTCCCATGGCGGCAGGTCTCGCCGGCGGAAGTGCCGACGGTGCAGGAGTGCTGTATATATTGAACAGGCTGTATAAAACAGGCTTTGACGAATTCACTCTTTGCTCGATAGGCGAAAAAGTCGGAGCGGACGTACCGTTTTCTCTGACGGGCGGAACAAGCCTTTGCGTGGACACAGGCGGTGTTATAGCTCCGCTTCCCGCAATTTCCGACTGCTTTATTGTTCTGTGTAAGCCCGATATGGGCGTTTCTACCGTGAATGCATACAAACAGATAGACGAGGCACAGCGTATACGTCATGCAGACCGCACCGCCATGCTGTATGCAATGAAAAACCGCGATACCGCACTTATGTACGAAAAAATGAACAATGTTTTCGAGCAGGTGATAGAGGTACCGAAACGCCCGTATATCAAACAGACCATGAAGCGTTGCGGTGCTAAGGCTGCGCTTATGAGCGGAAGCGGACCTACTGTATTCGGCATATTCACATCTGAAGACGAAGCCCGGCTTTGCTTTAATAAGCTTAAAATGCAATTCAGCGAAACATACCTTACAAGACCCGTAAAAAGGGGTATAGAGGAAGTATAAAAATGAGCAGCAGATATTCTTATGTATTGATTGCGGCAGCGTTTCTGACGGCGGCGGTTTTGATATTATCTCTTGCGTTAAAAGATAACAGCGTGGTATTTTACGGCGGCTGACAGAATTGGGGCTTCGGCTGCCTCCCGAGTAACCGTATACGAAGCGAAAAAATATAAGAAAAAACAGCTAACGGCAATGATTGTTACATTTAATCATTGCCGTTATTTTTTATTGCCCTATGCAGTTTTTGTCGAATATATTTTAAATCTGCAAAAATCCAACCTTTTTCATTGCTTTTTTGAGAGTGCGTTCCGCGGTGTAGGAGGCTTTTTCTGCGCCCTCCTTCATGCATTCCGCGAGATAAGCCTTGTCGCTTATAAGACGGTTGTATTCCTCTCTCAGAGGACGGAGCTCGTCGCACACGGCTTCACCGACTGCGTTTTTAAAGTCGCCGTAGCCCTTGCCGTCAAATTCCTTTTCTATTTCCTCATCTGTTTTTCCGGTGCAGCAAGAGTAAATTCCCATAAGGTTGTTTACACCGTCTTTGCCGTCTTTTCTGTATACGCGTGCTTCGCTGTCGGTGACGGCGCTTTTGATTTTCTTCATAATTGTATTGTCGTCGTCAAGCACGGAAATAAACGCCTTTGGATTGGTGTCTGATTTGCTCATTTTTTTATTCGGTTCCTGAAGCGACATTATTTTGGCGCCGCTCTTACCTATAAACGGTTCGGGAAGCTTAAAGGTGTTTCCGTAAAGGCCGTTAAATCTGTCGGCAATATTTCTTGTTATTTCAAGATGCTGTTTTTGGTCAATGCCTATCGGAACAAAGTCGGTCTGATATAAGAGTATATCCGCCGCCATAAGTACGGGATATGCGAAAAGACCGACATTTACATTGTCGGGGTGTTTTTCGCTCTTGTCCTTAAATTGTGTCATTCTTGAAGCCTCTCCGAATTGGGTATAGCAGTCAAGAATCCACGCAAGCTGTGCATGAGCGGGAACGTGGCTCTGAACAAACACCGTGTTTTTGTGTGGGTCAAGACCGAGTGCCAATAAAAGAGCGTACATCTCCGTGGTTCTTCTGCGAAGATCCGCGGGATTCGGTCTTACCGTTATCGAGTGCAAATCGGCAACGCCGAAAAAGCAATCATAGCCGTCGGACATATTTTTCCAATTTTTCAAAGCGCCGAGATAGTTGCCGAGGGTCGGCGTGCCTGTCGGTTGTATTAAGCTGAGTACGGTTTGTTTCTTTTCCTGATTGTTTTCCATTTTTATTACTCCGTTACTGTTTTATGCAATAATACCGTAATTTTAACTTTACGGTTAGACTGCTTATAGTTTAAATTGAATTTGCTCTTTTGTCAATGTCAATGCAGGGCCTTATCGGATGTTTTTGCCTGTGAGACACTTATTCTCGATGCTCCGGCTTTGTTATCGGTGCATTCGATATTTCACATAATACAGAATGCCGCCGAAACAGAGCTTCGACGGCACTTTTTACAGTTTGCTTATTTCGTCCATTATGTAGTCGAGAACCTTCACGGGCTCAATGCCGAGTACAACGGCAAATTCCTCATATATCAGAGCTTCCGCTTCCTTTAAAAAAGCCTCGTCCGATTGGTGGAGCCGCTTACCGCTCTCTTCGCGTTCGTTTTTGTGCAGGCGGATGGTTTTAATCACATTGATTATTTTGCCTCTGTCTCCCGAAGCTAAAGCACTTTTAAAAAAATCCTTTCTCTCGGCGTCGTTTTCAATCCACTCCGATGTGTCCTCTGCGGCATTCCTGATAAGCTCGTCTATTTCGTCTTTTTCAATGACGCTGTGCATTTTTTCCATAAGCTTTTCATTGTCCGACGGAACAAAAATCTTTGAGTTTTTCCTGTACACAGGATTTAATATAAAGTATACGGTGCTTTTACCGCCGACGCGCATTTTTTCGGTTCCCGTTATGCGGCATATTCCCTGAGAGCCGTAAACAACAACGTCACCTTCTTTGAATGTAGTGTTTTCTTTTATTTTTTCCACGGTTTTTTTCCTCCGTAATACTTTTTTGCAATTTCGGTTTGTTTTACCGAGTCCAAAGCGTTCATGCGTTTCGACCAAGCATCATTTGAATGTAGCTTTTCCTCCGACGTTTCGTAAAAAGAGCATTTCTCACCGAGACATTTTTTTACGCTTAAAACGGAGCAGTCGTTTCTTTCCGTGCAATATATGCAGCAAAATGTGTCGTTGCTGTTTTTGCTTTTATCCGTAAAATCTTTTTTGTCCGACATAGTATCACTTCTTTTGTGCTTTATAATATATTATAACATCTTTTTTGTGTTTTTGTTATTGACATAATAGATAAATTTATATTGTTTGTCGGCTTATATAAAATAGCCAAATTGTCGTAAAAATCGGTCTGTATAACGGCGTAGGGCAATATATATGTATTAAGAAAAAATACGGAGCGGATGTGTGCGCCATGATAATAAAATTAAAAAGGCCTGCAGCGATTTTTTGCGGAATTATTCTAATGGTATTCGGACTGTTGTTTTTGCTTTATGCCGTTTTCGGAATGAACGGTGACGAAGAAATAAGAGCAAAAAAGACCATAGCTCAGCACGATACGTCCGTTGATCCGGAAAAGCCGATGGTTGCCCTGACGTATGACGACGGTCCGTACACTCCCGTCACCGGAAGAATTCTCGAAAGCCTCAAGGCGGTGGGCGGCAGAGCAACTTTTTTTGTTGTCGGCAGCAGAATAGACGGTCGCGAGGAAATAACAAAGAAAATAACAGAATACGGCTGCGAAATAGGCAATCACACTTACGGACATGTCGTGCTTACCAAAACAGACAACGAAAACGCTTTACGCGAGCTTGCAAAAAATGATGAGGTGATTTTTGATACCGTCGGAATAAAGCCAAGCGTCGTAAGACCTCCGTGCGGCTGTTATAATGATTTTATAAGACAAAACGAGAAAAGACCGCTCGTCATGTGGACGATTGACACAAGAGACTGGAGTCATCAAAACAAGGACCGCACGGTAAATACGGTGCTATCGAACGTCAAGGACGGAGATATCGTTTTGATGCACGATTTATTTGTCCCTACGGCGGAAGCGTCGGAAATACTGATTCCCGAGCTTGTGAACCGCGGCTTTCAGCTTGTCACCGTGAGTGAACTCATCAATTATCGCGGCGAGATAAACGGGACAGTTTTAAATAACAGTTGACAAACCGAGTTCAATAAGTTATCATATTAGCATATTAACACTTTACCACGGTAAAACACGGAGGACGTTATGAAAAAGATTTTAAGTATTTTGCTTGCTGCTGCCTTGATTGTATGCACATTTGCCGCTTGCGGCAACAAAAAAACCGATACTTCTTCGGACCTTGCATATGTTAAAGATAAAGGAACGCTTGTTATAGGCATTACTCTTTTTGCTCCTATGGATTATTATGAAGAGGGTAATACCACAGACCTTAAGGGCTTTGAGGCTGATTTTGCAAGAGCTGTTTGCGAAAAACTCGGTGTTACGCCCACTTTCCAGGTAATAAGCTGGGAGGCAAAAGAGAGCGAGCTCAATTCAAAAAATGTTGACTGCCTTTGGAACGGCCTTACAATAACCGACGCGAGAAAAAACACCATGTCTATTTCAACGCCCTATATGGCAAATAAACAGGTTCTCATAACAAAGAGCGATAACGCCGATAAATATTCTTCGGCAGGTTCGTTAAAGGGTGCAACGGTAGTTGCCGAAAAAGAATCCGCAGGTGAAGAGGTTGCAACAAGCGACGCATTCTTTGAGGGTGCAAACTACACGGCGGTTGACTCAATGGCAAAGGCGATAATGGAGGTTTCCTCCGGCACGGCAGATGCCGCTGTTATAGACTATGTTACCGGCATCGGTTCAATAGGCGAGGGCACCAACTATACAAATATAGTTATGGTAAGCGGCGCGAATTTTGCAGATGAGGAATACGGTATCGCTTTCAGAAAAGACAGCGATATAACTCCCGAGGTTAACAAAGCAATCGACGAGCTTGCAAAGGACGGTACTCTCAGAACCATCGCAGAAAAATATAAACTCGGCGGTCAGCTCCTTGTAGGCTGAAAAAACTAAAAAATAACTTTTTGAGGCGGCGGCGCGTCTGCGCTTGCCGTCTAAAAGTTTGTTTAAGGTGAAGTTATGGACTCTTTTGTGAATATATCAATGGAGCTTTTAAAGGGGTTCTGCGAGAATTTGAAGCTGTTTTCGTTGACACTTCTGTTTTCTGTTCCCGCAGGACTTCTTGTTATGTTTTGCTCTATATCAAAATTTAAGCCGCTGAAGTGGCTTTCTAAGACCTTTGTATGGATAATTCGCGGCACACCGCTTATGCTCCAGCTTTTTGTTGTGCTGTATGTTCCCGGGCTTTTGTTTAACACACCTATTAAAGTGCGTTTTACGGCGGCTCTGATAGCGTTTGTAATAAATTACGCCTGCTATTTTTCCGAGATTTACCGCGGCGGTATTGAGAGCATTTCAAAGGGTCAGTACGAGGCAGGACAGGTTCTCGGTATGACAAAGCCGCAAATATTTTTTAAGGTAATACTTTTGCAGGTGGTAAAGAGAATAGTTCCGCCGATGAGCAACGAAGTAATAACCCTTGTAAAAGATACTTCCTTGGCAAGGGTAATAGCCGTTGCGGAAATAATAATGGCTGCCGACAGGTTTTCGGCACGCGGAATAATTTGGCCGCTGTTCTATACAGGCGCGTTTTTCTTGATATTTAACGGCTTGCTGACTGTTATCTTTAATAAGATTGAAAAGAAACTCGATTATTTCAGAGGTTAATTTATGACTGTACTTGAAGTAAACAATATACATAAAAGATTTGGTAAAACCGATGTCTTAAAGGGCATTGATTTTAAAATAGAAGAGGGAGAGGTAGTCTCCGTCATAGGCTCCTCCGGAAGCGGTAAAACCACCCTTTTGCGCTGCATAACAGGACTTGAATCTGCAGACGAGGGAAGAATTTCCGTAGGCGGAAGAGTAACGTTTGACAGCGAACGTAAGGAAAAGCTGTCAAGAGAAGAAAAGCGTGAAAATCAGCTTTGCACAGGGCTTGTTTTTCAGTCATTTAATCTTTTTCCGCAGTATACGGTTCTTCGCAACGTAACGCTTGCCAAAGAGCTTTTGGTAAAAGAAGAGTGTAAAAAAAATAAGCTCTCACGCGAAGATAAAAAGAATAAGCTTGCCGCTATCAGCACCGAAGCGATAAAAATAATTGAAAGTGTAGGCCTCAGGGATAAGACGGAAAATTATCCTTGCGAGCTCTCCGGCGGTCAGCAGCAGCGAGTCGCGATAGCGCGCGCACTTATGCTGTCTCCGCAGCTTTTATGTTTTGACGAGCCCACAAGTGCCCTTGACCCCGAAATTACCGGTGAGGTTTTAAATGTTATCAGAAAACTCGCACAGGACGGCAAGACCATGCTTATAGTCACCCACGAAATGGGATTTGCCCGCGAGGTTTCAAATAAGGTCATATATATGCATGAGGGCGTTATCGCGGAAGAGGGAACACCCGAAGAGATTTTTGACAATCCGAAGAGCGATCGCCTAAAATCATTCTTAAATTCCACCCTCCGAATATAATCCCGTGAACTTACCGCTTCCGCAAAGGAACGTGGAGCAGACGGATATAAAAAAACCACTCGTTGTGCGGGTGGTTTTTTATTTGCTGTGCCGGCCTTAAAACGGTCGGTGCTTTTATTTTTGCTTGTAATGTTTAAGGAAGTCTTCAAATTCCTCGCAGGCTTTATTAAGCTGCTTTACTGTGGGCAGATACACTATTCTCACATGATCGGGCGTGGGGTAGTTGAATGCGCTTCCCTGAACCAATAGAATTTTTTTACTTACAAGGAAATCATATACCATCTGCTCGTCGTTTTTGATGTTGTATTTTTTGCTGTCTATTTTCGGGAAGATGTAAAATGCCGCCTTGGGTTTCATTGCGGAAACGCCGTCAATGCTGTTTAAAGCTTTCCAAACGGCTTCACGCTGTTCGTATATTCTGCCGCCGGGTAAAAGCAATTCGTCAATGCTCTGATAGCCGCCTAATGCAGTCTGTATAATTTCCTGAGCCGGAACGTTTGAGCAAAGACGCATGGATGAGAGCAAGTTGAGTCCCTCAATATAATCTTTTATAGGTGCTTTGTTGCCGCTTATACACATCCAACCGCAACGGAATCCCGCTATTCTGTGTGATTTTGAAAGTCCGTTAAAGGTAATGCACGGAATATCCGGAGCGAGAGAGGCTATCGAAATGTGTTTTAACGAATCCATAACAAGTCTGTCATATATCTCGTCCGAAAAGATTATGAGCTGATGACTGCGCGCCACCTCGACTATTTCTTTAAGTATCTCTTCCGAGTAGAGCGCGCCTGTGGGATTGTTCGGGTTGATAATTACAATGCCCTTGGTTCTGTCGGTGATTTTTTTCTTGATGTCGTCAATGTCGGGGTTCCATTCGTTCTGCTCATCACAGATATAGTGAACGGCATTTCCGCCTGCAAGCGTTACCGCAGCTGTCCACAAGGGGTAGTCGGGGGCGGGGACAAGTATTTCATCACCGTTGTCAAGGAGTCCTTGCATTGACATTGTTATAAGCTCGCTGACGCCGTTTCCCGTGTATATGTCGTTAATTCCGACATTCGGCAAATTTTTGAGCTGCGAATACTGCATTATCGATTTTCTTGCCGAAAAAATACCCTTTGAGTCCGAATAGCCCTCTGCGTCGCGCAGGGTGTATATCATATCGTGAATTATTTCGTCGGGCGCGGAAAAGTTAAAGGGTGCCGGGTTGCCGATGTTGAGCTTCAGTATTTTTGTGCCGGCACTTTCCATTTCGCTCGCTTTTTCAAGGACCGGGCCTCGTATATCGTAGCAAACGTGGTCGAGCTTGTGTGATTTGCTGAATTTTCTCATATTATCAGTCGCCTTCTTATAATTATAGTTTTTATTTTAACACCGTTGTCAACCGGCTTGCGTTATTAACGCGATTATAGACAAATATATCTTTTCGGTATATAATTCTTGTGTTATAATATTATTATATTTGAAAAAATACTGATAAAGATTTTGAAAAAACGGAGACTCAATATGAATACCGGATTTATAAAAGTTTCGGCGGTTTCGCCGCGCGTAACGGTTGCAAATGTCGAAAAAAATCTTCAAAACGCCCTTAAAACCGTAAAGGCCGAAAGCGAGTCGGGCAGCTCTCTTATAGTGTTCCCGGAGCTTTATCTTACGGCTTACACCTGCGGCGATTTGTTTTTACAGGACGCGCTTATACAGAGTGCGCTTGACGCGCTTATTAAATTTTCAAAAGAAACGGCATACAGCGATGCCGTTATATGTATAGGCTTACCTCTGCGTGTGAGCGGCAGGCTTTATAACTGCGCCGCTGTTTTGCAGAGCGGAGCTATTCTCGGAATTGTGCCGAAAACATATATACCTAACTATAATGAATACTATGAGAAGCGGTGGTTTGCCTCCTCCGAAAAGGTAAATTGCTCATCCGTTATAATTGATGACGAAGAGGTGCCGTTCGGCAGCAATTTGCTTTTTACTCTGTCATCGGGAGCTGTTCTCGGAGTTGAAATCTGTGAGGATTTGTGGGTTCCCGTTCCGCCGAGCAGCGAGCTTTGCCTTAACGGTGCCGATATTATAGCGAATTTGTCGGCGAGCAATGAGGCTGTCACAAAGAATGATTATCGAAAAAATATAATTTCCGTGCAGAGCGCCAAGTGCTTTTGCGCTTATGTATATGCTTCTTCGGGAGTAGGCGAGTCATCAACCGACCTTGTGTTTTCGGGAGCTTGTACAATAGCGGAAAACGGAGCGATTTTGTCGGAGAGTGAACGCTTTGCGTTTGACGGCAGCAGTGCCTCGGCGTTTATCGACTTTGAAAAGCTGAATTCCGAGCGTGTACGAAACGGCTCTTTTTCGGACAATAACGAGATTTTGCGCGAAAATGATTTTACCGTTATTCCCGCATATGTAAATGAGGCGGAATATGACGATGTTAAAAGAAGTTTTTATCCCTATCCGTTTGTTCCGTCAAACGAAAGCGAAAGGGAGCTTCGCTGCGGCGAAATACTCTCAATTCAAAGCGCGGGACTTGCCAAGCGCCTTGCGCATACGGGACTTAAAAAGGCTGTTATCGGTATTTCAGGCGGACTTGATTCCACGCTGGCGCTTCTTGTAGCCGTTAAGGCTATGGAGATGTTGTCGCTTCCCAATGAAAACATTATATGCGTCACAATGCCGGGCTTCGGCACTACCGATATGACGTATAATAACGCCGTGGAGCTTATAAAAGCGCTTAACACGACTTTTAAGGAAATAGATATAAAACCTGCCTGCCTGCGCCATATGAGCGATATAGGGCACGACAGCGATATTCACGACATCACCTATGAAAATACGCAGGCGAGGGAACGCACGCAGATACTTATGGATATTTCAAACAAGGTCGGCGGCATACTTGTCGGCACAGGCGACCTCAGCGAACTTGCACTTGGGTGGTGCACATATAACGCCGACCATATGAGTATGTACGGTGTGAACTGCTCTGTACCGAAAACTCTTGTGAGACATTTGGTTCGCTTTGAAGCCGAAAAACTCGGCGGTGAAATAGAGCAGATCCTTTTGCGTGTACTTGATACCCCCGTAAGTCCAGAGCTTTTACCACCTGATGAAAACGGTAATATCAAGCAAAAAACCGAGGATAAGCTCGGTCCGTACGAGGTTCACGATTTCTATCTTTACTACTTCCTGCGTTTCGGCACTAAACCGCAAAAGCTGCTGTTTATGGCATCTCGTGCTTTTTCGGGTAAGTATTCAGAGGAGCAGCTCAAAGAGTGGCTCAGGCTTTTTATCAAAAGATTTTTCATAAGCCAGTTTAAGCGCTCGTGCTTGCCGGACGGCCCTAAGGTGGGCTCTGTAAGCCTTTCGCCGCGCGGAGATTTCCGTATGTCGTCGGATGCCGAATTTACCGAATGGCTTAAATTCTGAAGAATATAACCGTAAAATAAAATGGCTGTAAAAACCGAGGTTTTTGCAGCCATTTATGTATTTATTGTGTTACTGTATCCTTTTTTATTCCGAAAATCAGTCTCAAAAAACCTCCGAGCAACTTTGAGCTTTTAAAAACAATAACCTTCAAAACAGACTCCTCCTTAACAACAGTTTCTGCAAAGCGTTATCCCGCTGCAAACAAGAGCGAGAGCGAGTACAACTACGAGCCATTGTGCCGGCAGAATAAAAGCAACTGCCAAGGCTATCCCCAAGGTCACAAACACGGCTCCGATACCGATACGTCGTTTTCTTATCATGCCGACACCGCCTTATCTTTTTTTACTGCGCTAATACACTATATGCTGCGAAATAAAAAAGTGTTAAGGCTTTGTTTGCGATGAAGGCAATAATTAAAGGTAAAGGCTTATTTCACCGCTTTTCAGCACCGTTGTCGAATTCCCGCTCTTTACGATAAGCCCTCCGTCTTTGTCAATGTCGAGAGCCGTGCCGTAAAATTCAGTATTATTCTTCGTATATTTGATGTCTTTTCCTAAAACGAGAGAATATTTTTTATATCTTTCGATAAAACTGTTTCGTTCCTCATCATACTTTAGTAATTTTTTAACTATAAGCGAAATTAACTCGTTTTTAATCGGTAAATCGTATTCCAAAAAACCAACCTTGTCCTTGAGTGAGTCAGGCAGGGTGGCGGTTTTCAGATTGATTCCTATGCCTATTATTATGTTGCTTACGGTACCGGTTTCAAAGTCGGATACCGCTTCCGTCAGTATTCCGCACAGCTTTTTGCCGTCGAGATATATGTCGTTTACCCATTTGATTTTTGTATCGGTTCCCGTGAGCTCCTTAATTGCTTCAACTACGCAGACGGCGGCATATGACGTTATACCGACGGCTGACGTCAAATCGCTTTTAGGAGAGGTGACGAGTGAAAAATATAATCCTGTACCCTTAGGCGAGAAAAAATTGCGTCCGTTTCTCCCGCGACCGAGAGTTTGCTCCTCCGAAATGATGAGCAATGGCTTGTCGGTTTTCCCGTTTGCCGTTTCTCTCTTTGCTTCATTGTTGGTGGAGTCTAAGCTCTCAAATATTTTTATGTCCGTATTTTCGCCGCAAAGCCTTTCAATGGTGCTTTGCGAGAGAATATCGCAGGACTCCGACAAACAGTACCCCTTATTTGTGGAAGATGTAATTTTATATCCGTCGTTTTTAAGTGAATTTATTGCTTTCCATACGGCATTTCTCGATACACCGAGCTTTTCGGCAAGATATTGTCCGGAAATATCTTTTCCTCTGTGTGCTTCAAGCTCCGAGCGTATGTCATTCTTTACAGACATAGTTTTTTCCTTTCAAGAAATAATCTGCATATATGGTATTGTATAAAACGCGTTTTGTCAAATTGCCTTATGAAATTTTTAAAAAGCGGACAGCAACTTTGAATGTCGCTGTCCGCTTTTTATATGGATTTCGGTGTTTACCCGTTATTTAGGCAGCACTGTCTTTTTCTTTTTGCCGACGATGATAAATAAGGTCAGCGCGCCGCAGCTGACTATTGCCGCTGACAGCCACAATGCAAGGCTGTTTGTGTTGCCTGTCTTTGGAATGTTCACATTTGTTACACTTTTGCTTGTCGCCACAATTCCGTATTGGCTCAAATGAGTTGCTTCAAATACGATATAGCCGTCCTCAACTGTTGCAGGGATCGTTTCCTTTATTTCACCGTCTGAAATATATACGACTTCATATTTGCCATAGTCCTTTAAATCCTCCGGCAGAGCAATTTTGATTTTCATTTTTGTATCGCTTATTTTTACAACGTTGTTGTTTCCGTCAAGCACATTGATGTCTGCTATGAACTTTACGTTTTTATCTGCCAACTCTTTTTTGACTTCAACCTCTCGAATATCCAATTTGTAATCCTTATTTATTCCGTCAGGAAATTCGATAACCGCATTTGTTTCTCCCTTGCTTTCAAGTTTATTTACCGTTTCGGAAGCAGGAGGCGTAATAGGTGTGGGCGGTTCGGGCTTTCCGGGATTTTCCGGCACGTCATTATTTTTAGTCCAAGAAGCGTAAAGGGTTACATTTTTATAACGCTCGTAGCCGCTTTCTTCTGTAATCAAAGTATCTTTATCAAATTCCTTATTGGTTTCTTCGTTGTTATCCCAAAATCTCCAATAAACATACTTGTAATTTTTTCCGCTGCCGTCTTTTTTGGTGTTCCAGCCGTTAAAGGTATAGCCCTCTCTTACGGGAACATAGGGCAAAAGCGACATTGATGCGCCCGAGTCTCTGCCGCCTACATAATCGTACTTTTTAGCCTCGTTGCCGTCGAGCGTTCCGCCGTTTGCATTTAAGGTCAATACTATGAAGTCATTGTCAAAGGTGTTTTTTGTATAGGTTGCAAGTACCGTCACAGCGTCGCTTTCCTTAAAGCAGTCAGCCGATATTTCCGTTACATATCTGCCGTTCAAGTCCCAGCCGACAAAGGTATAGCCCTCTCTTACAGGAACATATTGAGTTAAATCGACCGTCTGATACTCACTTGAGCTGCTTTTCAGGGTTATTTCATACTTGCCGTTTACTGTGCCGCCGAGACCGTCAAGCGTCAGGTAATATGTGCCGGTTCCCTTTAACGCTTCTTCGGAGAATGCTGCGTAAATCGTAAGACCGTTAGTGTAATCTACCTCGCCGTCGTTTACCCAAAAAGTACCCTCGGAATTGAAATCCGACAGTGGTATATCCTCCGGGGCCCTTGTTTCGCCCGACCAATCCGTTGCCCAATAAGCAAATTGAGTTCTGCCGTTAAACGGAAGAATGCCCGCAGTCAATTCGGATAAGCTTACCGTCGTGTCGCCGTCGGCAACATCAAATCTTATTATTTTTGCATAATCGCCGTCGATTTTGCCGTCCGAAGCGCAAGTGAGAAGCAGCGTATACTTTCCGTCGTCCTTGATTGTGGCGGCACTTACCGTTATCAGGCTCGATATAACAAACATTATTGCGAGCAGCATCAAAAGCACCGTTTTTAATTTTGCGTTGACCTTTCTCTTTAATCTTTTTTTGTTATCCATAAAATTTCCTCCTTTATTAAGCCTTATTTCAAGGCTTTGTGTTGCTTTTTTTATAATTATATTTTTACATTGCAATATTGTATATAAGGGAAGTCCGCCAATAGCATTAAAAGCGGTGGCGGATATCCGCCAATCGTTGAAAAACAGCAAAAAAATACCTCCCATCCATAGACGGGTGTCCGTAAAACAGTTAATCCTCCGTATGGCTTAGACCATGCGGAGGATTTGTTTATGTCTAATCTTCAAACTTGCTGGCGGCAAACGGTTTGTCAAAACCGTTTGCGGACGGCAAGTCCACAGGGGATAGCCGCTTTAGCGGCGCAAGGGGGTGTAGCCACCTTGACGGAACGAAGTGACGAAACATTCTCGGTCGGGCAGTTTTCTTCTGCTGACTGGGAATGAAGCTCCGCAGGACGCACATACTCCCGATAGGAGAGTATAGAAGTGCGCCCTTTAGTTCCTAAAGGGATTTTATCAGTTCGCCAAACTGAAAGTTTCCGTTGCTTGTCTATTTATATAAAGCCTCTTTTTTTTGCTTCTTCAATCAATATAGGTTGAATTAAAGGATATGTCCAATTTTCAACTAACTTATCTGAAATCAATATCTTCTCAATCTCACTATGTAATTCCTCAAATGAGTTAATGTCTGCAATAAATAACATTCCGAAAGTTTCATCATCAATATTTTCATTTACTCGTGTCTTTCCTTTAACAGAATACACACATATTGGTTCAATTCTAAAATCAACTGCTCCTGTTTCTTCTTGTAATTCTCTTTTAGCTGTTTCTAAAATACTTTCTCCAGGTTCTCTGTGACCTCCTGGTATTTCATAAGTCTCTCTTTCTTTGTGTTTACAGAATACCCACTTGTTATCTGTTTTGGATATTATCACTGCAAACTTCAAAAATTCATCTGCGACATTGTCATAAAATTTTACTTCTACCATTCTATCAATACCTCGTCAAATTCAAATTTATCTAACTGTTTTATGAATTAAAATCTACTGATTGTAATGATACAACACTTCTTTTCCATGCCTTTCAGCATACTCAATTTCTTTTTTCACAGATGTTCCAATATAACCATCCATATTTACAACATATATTCCATCACTTAAATCTATTTTTCTGTAATGAGCATCTTCAAGTTTTAAAAGTTCATCTTCAGTTGGAACAATATTATCTTCACAATAAACACATTGTAATATATTATATCTTATATCCTTTGCTTATTTCAAGGTCATAAGCAATTTTTTTCATATCTTCGGCAAATTTCATGCTTCCACAAATTGTATAAGTTTTCACCCAATCACCTCATCAAATTCCGATTTGTTGCTCACTTTTCGTATTCAAATTATACCATAAAACTTGTGAACATTTCTACCGCAACTTTGGACTATATGAGAAAAGTCCGAACAGTTTTCTGCCCGGACTTCCTCGCTCAATCATAAATCAATTCCGCTTTCACAATCTCCTCTGCCTGTGCCTTGCAAGCGTTCATCTGCCGCACCCATTCCATTTGGTTTTCAGCTTTCAGTTGCTCGGTCACGCCGTTTTGCTCTGCCAGTGACCGCACGATCAGCTCCATGCGGTTTCGTGCCGCTTCGTCAATCTCGGCGCAATGCTCAAAGAGCTTGTCGGATAGCACCAGCTCATTGAACAGTATCGGACGGTGCATTTTCAGCTACGCCTTACCTGAAGTAAATAACCTACCCAATGATGAGACAATAGCTGCCATGAAAGAAGTAGACGAAATGCGTAAGCATCCTGAACAATATCCATCCTTCACTTCCGTTGATAGGATGTTTGACGTGCTCTTTAAAAGTGAAGATTCTGACGAAGTTCACTCCGCAGGATAATTTTAATAATACCCATAAAAAAAGAGCCTATCATGTGCCTAGTGCCTCTGATGCATCAGATCCTTTGGCTAACGTCCGAAACGTCCATGAAAATAGCTCTTTTTTCTAACTTTGAGTGCCACAGGGTTCCTGCATGGGTCCGTTACCCACCGCAACCAATTACCTGTTGTGCACGTGACAGGAATTACACTTGATATAAATATACCCTACTTTACTTACTGTGTAAATATACCGTAAGTATAATTCGCCTGTCACATTTCCTTTTTTCTGTACCATGGATTTGCTTTACGTGCATACAATTTCGCTCCGTACTTCGTATAATCCGCATCCACATTTTTCTATCAGATATTTCTCACCATTTTCATCCTGCCCACTTCCTTTCCAACACAAAAGGGATAGCGCAGATATCTAATGGACCTGCTCTATCCCTATCCTTCTAAAACCACTGGTTACTGCTGTAACTGTTCGATAACCCGTTCTCTCTCTTCTCCCTGAATTTTCAAAGCATTCAAGGATTGTTCCAGTGAAAATCCTGTGCTTTCCATAAGACTTTTCACATCTTCAGTTCTCTTTTTTAATGCATATTCCTTTGCATATTCCTGTACTGCTTCACACATGGAATCACGTCCTTCCTCTACTTCTTTGAAATGTTTTACGCCCTGTGACAGTTCCTTATAATGCATATTGTCGGGGTCTACCTGATGGAAAT
>ERZ834798.541-NODE-541-length-44156-cov-9.575679_pt1 | contig 44156 bp, 43 predicted proteins | sample MGYA00519689_ERZ834798 | MGnify/ENA primary metagenome ERZ834798 (study PRJEB31850, sample SAMEA3708761) | human gut metagenome | biome: human gut; feature: human-associated habitat; material: faeces | place: China | collected 2014 ...
ATTCCTCGGAGCGCTGGTAGCTGGTTTTGTGTCCGGATATCTGATTCTTCTTCTTAGAAAATTGTGTGACAAGCTTCCGGATGCACTGGAAAAGATTGCACCGGTTCTGATCTATCCGGTAGCCGGAATTCTTGGAATCGGCCTTCTTATGAACTTTGCGATTGAGCCGGTCATGGGAGCGATCAATACTGCACTGAACAACGGACTGACCGGAATGGGTGGCTCAAGCAAGCTTGTGCTTGGTCTGATCCTTGGCGGAATGATGGCGATTGATATGGGAGGCCCGATAAACAAGGCAGCTTATGTATTTGGCTCCGGTATGTTAGCAACCGCATCGCAGATGATGGCACAGGGAGTACAGGCTTCGGACCCGGCAGTTCAGGCATGTTATATGGCAATGGCTTCCATCATGGTAGGTGGTATGGTGCCACCGGTTGGTATTGCAGCAGCCTGCAAATTGTTCCCTCGGAAATTCACAAAAGCAGAGCAGGGTTCCGCAGTTTCGAATATTGTAATGGGATGCTCGTTTATTACCGAAGGCGCAATTCCATTTGCGGCATCTGACCCACTGCATGTTATTCCGTGTACGATGGCTGGTGCCGGTGTGGCAGGATTGTTATCCGCCCTCTTTGGATGTACCTTAATGGCTCCGCATGGTGGCGTGTTCGTATTCGCTACCGTTGGACAGCCGTTATTATATATTGTCGCATGGCTGGTTGGTTCCGCTGTGACGGCAGTGATGTTAGGATTTATCAAAAAAGATGCGAAAGCATAAGTAAAAGGAGGAAATGAAAATGAAAGAGTTTAAGTATGTAATTAAAGATGAGCAGGGGATTCACGCAAGACCGGCAGGAATGTTTGTAAAAGAGGCAGCAGCCTTTTCAAGCAAAGTAACAATTAGTAAAGATGGCAAAGAAGTGGATGCTAAAAGAATCCTTGGTGTTATGGGACTTGGCGTAAAGAAAGACCAGGAAATTGTACTGAGAGCAGATGGTGATGATGAAGACGCAGCAATTGAAAAATTGAGCGCATTTTTACAGGAAAATCTGTAATGTGTTAAGGTAATTGTTAGATACCTTAGATTGGAGGTACTATGCTTGTATTGGATGGAAAAAGTGTTTTTGGTGGAATCGCAATCGGAAAAATCGCCCTTTTTGAAAAGGGCGATGACCCGGTAAAACGTAAGACAATTGAAGATACGAATGAGGAAATCAAACGCTTTGAGAATGCAAAAGAAAAAGCAAAAGAGCAGTTACAGGCACTCTACGAAAAAGCACTGGTGGAAGTCGGAGAAGTCAATGCGATGATATTTGATGTACATCAGATGATGTTGGATGATTTGGATTATATCGAATCCGTCCGCAATATGATTGAGACACAAAAGGTAAATGCAGAGTTCGCAGTGGCAACGACAGGAGACAATTTTGCTGCGATGTTTTCTGGTATGGATGACGCTTACATGAAAGAGCGTGCAGCGGATGTAAAAGATATTTCCAATCGTTTGATTCGCGTTTTAATGGGAAAGCAGAGCGGTGGAATAACCGGAAATGAGCCGGTGATTCTTGTGGCAGAGGATTTGGCACCGAGTGAGACGGTACAGCTTGATAAAAGCCTTGTTCTTTCATTTGTTACGAAACATGGTTCGACTAATTCCCACACGGCAATTTTGGCACGGACAATGAATATTCCGGCATTAATCGGCGTGGATTTTCCGGGAGATATTTCCGGTAAAATGGCAATTGTTGATGGATTTGACGGAAAGGTTTATATTGAACCGGATGAAGAAACACTTGAACGCTATCAGAAACAGAAGGAAGAAGAAGAAAAGAAACAGAAACTTCTTCTGGAACTGAAGGGCAAAGAGACTATTACAAAGGGTGGAAAGAAAATCAATCTGTATGCCAACATTGGTGGTGTATCGGATGTTGCCGAGGTTCTGGCAAACGATGCCAATGGAATTGGTTTGTTCCGCAGTGAGTTTTTGTATCTGCAAAGCGAGACATTTCCAACGGAAGAAGAGCAGTTTCGGGCCTATAAGACAGTTGTAGAAACGATGGCCGGTAAAAAAGTAATCGTAAGAACATTGGATATTGGGGCGGACAAACAGGTGGATTATTTCGGTTTGGACAAAGAAGACAATCCAGCACTTGGATATCGCGCGATCCGTATCTGCTTAAAGCAGCCGGATATTTTCCGTACACAGCTTCGTGCCATCTACCGTGCGAGCCATTATGGTACATTATCGATTATGTTTCCGATGATTATTTCAGTCGATGAAGTGCGAGTGATTAAACGAATTGTAAATGAAGTCAAGAGCGAACTTGATAAGCAGGAAATTCCGTATGGAACAGTAGAACTGGGAATCATGATTGAAACGCCGGCAGCGGTAATGATTAGCGATTTACTTGCTAAGGAAGTTGATTTTTTCAGCATTGGAACCAATGATCTGACTCAGTATACATTGGCGATTGACCGTCAGAACCAGTCACTGGATAATTTCTTTGACCCGCATCATGAGGCAATCCTGCGACTGATCCAGGTGACTATCGAAAATGCCCACAAATATGGGGCATGGTGCGGCATCTGCGGAGAGCTGGGAGCGGATACGACACTGACCACACGATTTGTACAGATGGGAATTGATGAACTCAGTGTGGCACCGTCCATGGTGCTGAATGTCCGTAGTAAAATATGCGAAATGGAGTGAGAGATTCATGAGAATATACAAAGCGAAAGATTATGCAGATATGAGCAGAAAGGCTGCAAATATTGTATCGGCACAGGTTATCATGAAACCGAACTGTGTTCTCGGACTGGCTACGGGATCCACACCCATCGGTCTGTATAAACAGCTGGTGGAATGGTTCCGCAAGGGAGATTTGGACTTTTCTGAGGTTATGACGGTGAACCTGGATGAATATAAAGGCCTGAGCCGGGAAAACGATCAGAGTTATTATTATTTTATGCACCAGAATCTGTTTGACCATGTGAATATCCCGGTGGAAAATACACATCTGCCTAACGGAATGGAGCCGGATTCGGAGAAAGAATGCCGTAGATATACGGAACTGATCCAGTCACTGGGCGGCGTGGACCTGCAGCTTTTGGGAATTGGACATAACGGACACATCGGTTTCAACGAACCGGGAGAGAGTTTTGACAAGCAGGTACATTGTGTGAACCTGACAGAGTCTACGATCGAAGCCAACAAGAGATTCTTCGCATCGGCGGAGGATGTCCCGAAGCAGGCATATACCATGGGGATCAAGACCATTATGCAGGCGAAGAAAATATTGATCGTAGCCAGCGGCGAAGACAAGGCGGAGATCGTACAGAAAGCTTTCTTCGGCCCCATTACACCGCAGGTGCCGGCATCGGTATTACAGCTTCATAATGATGTGACACTGGTGGCAGACGAAGCAGCACTCAGTAAGCTTTCTGAATAAGAAAGGGGAAGCTGATAGGTCATGAGAATCAGAAATGCAAATATATATACAGAGGAGCATCGGTTTGTCAGAGGGGATGCAGCCGTGGAGAACGGCAGGTTCGTAAGCTGTACCGGGGATCCGGCGGGTGAGGAAGCTGTTGTGGATGCCAAAGGCATGTATCTGATACCGGGACTGGTGGATATTCATTTCCATGGATGTAAGGGCGCAGATATGTGTGACGGTACGAAGGAAGCACTGGATGTCATCACATCATATGAAGCCTCTGTCGGTGTGACAAGTGTCTGCCCGGCTACCATGACGATACCTAAGGATGAACTGCTGGAGGTCATGAAAAATGCCGGCAGCTATGAGTATTCCGGTGGATCCCACCTGGTGGGCATCAATATGGAAGGACCTTTTATCAGTCCGGCGAAAAAGGGTGCTCAGGCTGCAGAAAATATCATGCACTGCGATTATGAATATTTCAGCCGGCTGCAGAAAGCGGCGAAAGGGCTGATCAAGCTGGTAGATATCGCACCGGAGGAGCCGGGAGCGATGGAATTTATCGACAGAGCCAAAGGAGAAGTGGTTATTTCACTGGCGCATACAGCTTCCGGCTATGATACAGCAAGGGAAGCCATAGAACATGGAGCATCTCATGCAACACATTTGTATAATGCAATGCCACCGCTGAACCACAGGGAGCCCGGTGTGATCGGAGCAGTGAGAGATTCAGAGAAATGTCATCCGGAGCTGATCTGTGATGGCGTACACATTCATCCGTCAGTGATCCGTGCAACGTTTGCGATGTTTGGCGCTGACCGCATGATCCTGATCAGTGACAGTATGCGTGCAACGGGACTGGAGGATGGTGAATATACTCTGGGAGGACAGCCGGTTACCGTCAGAGGCAATCTGGCTACCCTGCATGACGGCACAATCGCCGGATCGGCGACGAATCTGATGGATTGTATGCGATTTGTAGTAAAAACAGTCGGTCTGCCGTTAGAGACGGCAGTGATGTGTGCCACGGAGAATCCGGCGAAGGAGATCGGCATTTTCAATGAAGTGGGCAGTATATCCGTTGGTAAGAGGGCCGATTTCGTACTCCTGGATCAGGAACTGAACATTGCAGCGGTATATATCGACGGAAAGGAGTTCACATGTTAGATTTTTTGAAAGGTAGACGAAAAGGGAATTGTATCGGATCTCCCTGTAAGGGGAAGGCAGTTGCTCTTACGGAGGTACCGGATCCTACATTTTCCGAGAAAATACTGGGAGACGGATTTGCAGTGATCCCCTCCGAAGGGAAAATATATGCTCCCGCAGACGGAGAGGTGACCGTGGTATTTGATACGCTCCATGCGATCACCATGACAACGGATCAGGGAGCGGAGCTTCTGATCCACATCGGACTGGATACCGTGACACTCAAGGGAGCCCCCTTCACGGCACATGTTGCTGCCGGAGACCATGTCAAAAAGGGAGATCTTCTGCTGGATGCGGATTTGGAGAAGATTCAGGAAGCCGGACTGCATATCATCACTCCGATCCTGGTCTGCAATACCGATGAATATAATAAGATCAGTATTCTGAAAGAGGGAGAGGTATCTCCCGGCGAGGACGTGCTCCAGATCTCTTAAGAGCGGTACGTCCGTATCAACTAACGAAACTGACCGGAACTGTTCCGGTTTAGTATAATGTAAAGGAGGAGAAATGTATGAAGTTTCTTCAAAAACTGGGTAAAGCGTTAATGCTTCCCGTAGCGGTTCTGCCGATCTGCGGTATCCTCATGGGTATTGGTTACCGGTTGTGCCCGGCAACGATGCAGGGTGGTGAGATCCAGGGTGCAGCGAATCTGATCGGTCTGTTCCTCGTAAAAGCAGGTGGTGCTTTGATCGACAACATGGCGATCCTGTTCGCAATTGGTGTAGGTGTCGGTATGTCAGAGAAAAATGACGGTACCGGAGCCATCGCAGCTCTGGCTTCCTGGCTGATGCTCACAACACTTCTGTCTACCGGATTTGTTACGACCATTATGCCCTCCATCGCTGAGGATGCTACCAAGACACTGGCATTCAATAAGATTGCGAATCCTTTTATCGGTATTATTGCCGGTATTATCGGTTCCATGTGCTACAACAAGTTCAAGGATACCAAGCTTCCTGACTGGCTGTCCTTCTTCAGTGGCAAGCGCTGCGTAGCTATCATAGCAGGTGTAGTATCTATTCTGGCATCTGTTGTACTGCTGTTCGTATGGCCTTTATTGTTCGGCGGTCTGGTAGCTCTCGGTGAAGCTATCATAGGAATGGATGTAGTCGGCGCAGGTATTTATGCTTTCCTGAACCGTCTGTTGATCCCTACCGGATTACATCACGCACTGAACAACGTATTCTGGTTCGATACCATCGGACTGGGAGATCTGCAGCGCTTCTGGGCAGGTGAGACAAGCGCTGATGTATCCTGGAGCCTTGGAATGTATATGTCCGGCTTCTTCCCTTGTATGATGTTCGGTATCCCCGGTGCAGCTCTGGCAATGGTAAAATGTGCAAAGCCCGCCAAGAAAAAGGCAGCGATCGGTCTGGTAGCTTCCGCAGCAATCTGTTCCTTCATCTGCGGCGTTACCGAGCCCTTTGAGTTTGCATTCATGTTCTTAGCTCCCGGACTGTATGTGATCTATGCAGCACTGTACGGCATCTTCACCATGATCACTGTTGCTCTTGGCTTCCGTGCAGGCTTCAGCTTCTCCGCAGGTGCGATGGATCTGTTTTTCTCATCCTCCCTGCCTGCAGCAGCCAGAATCTGGCTGATCATCCCTCTGGGTATCGCAGCATTTGTTGTATTCTACTTCGTATTCCTCTTCGCTATCAAGAAATGGGATCTGAAGACCCCCGGTAGAGAAGATGATGATGTAGAAGCAGAGAAGAAGATCGAGCTGGCAAATGATGATTTCGCAGCAATCGCAGCAACCATTCTGGAAGGCTGCGGCGGCAAGGACAACATTGCAAGCATTGACAACTGCATCACAAGACTGAGACTGGAAGTAAAAGACATTACCGCAGTGGATGATAAGGTGATCAAATCTGCAGGCGTAGCCGGTGTCATGAAACCCGGTAAGACCTCCGTTCAGGTAATCATCGGACCTAAGGTTCAGTTCGTAGCAGATGCATTTTCCAAGCTTTGCGAATAATAAAGTACTGATAAAACTGAATATATGAACGGAAGAGAGACCTGCATGGGAAGACCATGCGGGTCTTTCTTATATATGATGTCGGGGTCAAAAGCCCCCGACTTTGATGCCTACGGATTGTTCCGTGCTACGCACTCCCACAATCCTACCCAATATTCGCATATCGTGGGATTATCATCCCACTTTTATGCTCATATCGGGGCGGGTCCTAAGGTCTTTCACCCACTTATGAGCAAGCTCATGTGGGCTTAGACCTTTTGACCCTGGCATCATATATATTTAATAATTACTTTATTGACATTTACTTTGGAAATGATAAAATCATGACGGAGAAAATCAGTGGGCCTGATGCCTGCGGAATGTATTGTAATGTAATGGAGAGAAAAGTCATGAAAAAATCAACAGGAAAGAGGGGAAACGGGGGATTTTCATTAGTAGAGCTGATCATTGTAATAGCTATCATGGCAGTGCTGGTGGGAGTATTGGCACCGCAGTATCTGTCTTATATACATAAGGCCAAGGTGGCGGCAGATCAGGCGAATCTGAAGAATTATTATACGGAGATCCAGCTGGATTATGCTTCTACAGGAGTGTATAATCCGCAGGTGCCTCTGGTGGATAATATTGGAGAAGGCGGTTATGAACTCAGAGAGATTCACTTTTTAAGCGGGCAGACTGTGAAGCTGAAGGCAGGATACTATGCTGTGACAGAAAACACCAGGGGTCAGGGAGGTTACAATATATGCTATTATTGTGATCTGTGCACAGCTGCTGATGCGGATGAACAGACAAAGCAAAAGCATCTGGATACTTGTGTCATTACATTTCTGTGATGGCGGCTGATAGGAATATGTTATTTTTCCAGACATAACCCAATATTATCAGAAATGCAGCAGATGTATCCATGTTTTGCGGCGTAGGTGGCTGCTTGTCTGCGGATGGCAGGAACCGTTGCGTATTCCAGGGTGTAAGCGGTACAGCCGTGTGACATAGCAAAATCTAAATAATCAGTATAGTATTCACGTGTACTTTTATCGTTTATGGTATAGATATCCTTTGAAAAATCATACGCAGTAAAAACGTTCTCCTGGTTTACCCCATCGATGAGAACGTTTTTTTCTGTTGTAAGATATTTTTTTACAAAACAGTCCCCGCCGTTGATCATGATCTTTCTGCCTGTATGGTTCATATAGTCCAGAATTGTAAGGATTCCGTCATAGATGGATTCCTGCGGATAGTTATAGTATACATCCGTGTTATCGACAAAAAAGCCGTCCACACCCTTCTGCACCAGAGAGTCTACTCTGGAAGCTGTACATGCCTGCCATTCCGGAGCCGAGACATCGATCCATTTTTCCTCCGGCCAGTTCTCATAAGCGCCCAGAGTATATTTCTCAAAGTCTGTATCATAGGATCGGAAGCTTTCGATCGATCCGATATTGATATAGGAGTAGATTTCACGGACACCATTTTCTCTTAAACGGGCAATGTCATTTTGGGAAAAATATTCCGCATCTATGACAAGCAGATCAATGTCAGAAAGTTTTTCTGTGATCTCAGAATCTTCGCCGATCAGGACAATGTATTTTTCTGCACTATCGGAGGTGCTGGCGGAGCAGGCACTGAGCAGGGCTGTAGATAATATCAGAATGAGAACATATATTATTTTTATGAATAGCTTCGTTTTCCTCAATTAACGGTACCTCCTTTTTCGCTTGATCTGCTTCAATATTTGTATCCAGATAATTATACTATAGATGGCTCTACATTTCATGTATTTCTGTTAACTATTCAGAGCCATACAAAATACTGAATTCAGGCAGATAATGTCGAAAAAAATATCTGTAAAAATATTAAAAAGGGCGAAAAATATTGAAAAATGTGGTATAATTTTTTATGTAAATATAAGATAATACCGGGACAAAAAGTCCCCGGATTTGATGCGTTCGGCGGTTAAGACAACCGGGAAAGTAGGAAGTTATATGAAGATTCAGGATTTTTGTGACATGGACAAATTCGAGCAGATCATGAAGAACTGGGCAAGCAGCACAGGCCTGGCAACCGTGGCTGTGGGTGCAGACGGAAAATACATCAGTGACTGTTATAATTTTACAGAATTCTGTATTGATCTGACGAGAGGAAGCGCAGAGGGGAAAAAGCGCTGCGAACAGTGTGACAGAGAAGGTCATGGCGTATATCCCTGTCATGCGGGACTTGTGGATTTCGGTATTCCGATCACACTGGAGGATGGAACCGTGCTGGGAAGTATTATCGGAGGACAGGTGCTGCCGGAGAATCCGGATGAGGAGAAGTTCCGTCAGACAGCAAGAGAACTTGGCATTGATGAGGATAAATATATCAAGGCCCTGAAAAAGGTAAATGTGAAGACAAGGGAGCAGATCGACGCTTCGGCAAATCTGCTGGGAGATGTGATCAACATGTTCGTAAGAGCCAGCTACGTCAACAGGAAAAACGAGAATCTGGTAGGTGAGCTAAAGGGTGGCATTACGAAAGCTGCGGAACAGATCGAGGAAGCAACGGACAAGACCAAGGAAATCGATGGCTACAGCAAGAGACAGCAGATTCTGGCACTGAATGCTTCGATTGAGGCTGCAAGAGCCGGAGATCAGGGCAAGGGCTTTGCTGTGGTAGCAACGGAAGTACAGAAGTTAGCAAGAGATATGGCGACCTCCAGTGCGGACATTAAGAAGCTGTTGGGAGAGCTGCATGTTACGATCAACCATTTGAATCAATAGTAATTTAGGATAAAGTTTACAGGAAAACCGTTTTTCTGATCCACAAAGGGTGCAGAAAAACGGTTTTTTTTTTGCTTTTTGCATGTTTCCTTTTGGTGTGTATAAAAAAGTCGGAGAAGTTGTCCGATATTCTCAATAGAGGAACCGGTAAACAAACGGATTTGGCATTTATTTTCAAGGAGGAGATAATTATGGCGGGAATCGGAGCAACCGGCAGCATAGGTGCGTATGCTGCGCAGAGTGATTACAGCAAGAGTACGAAGACGAAGAAGTCGGAGGCATTCGGAACACCGGATAAGACAGCCGGCACAACAGGTACGGGAAAGACGTCCGAAACGGCACAGACCAGAGGAAAGACTGAGGATTACGGCAGAACCATCGGTCAGCCGGAGCTGTCGGAGAAGGCTGCGAAATACTATGAGCAGCTGAAGAAGAGGTACGGAAATTATGATTTTATTCTGGTCAGCAGAGATCAGAAGGAGAATGCAAAAGCCAATGCTGCAAAATATGCCAATGGCTATAAGACGGTTGTTCTCATTGATGAGGACAAGATCGAACAGATGGCAACAGACGAGAAATTCCGCAAACAGTATGAGGGAATCCTGAGCGGTGCCGCTGCACAGATACAACAGTTAAAGACCAGCCTGCAGAGTTCCGGTGCGCAGGTCAAGGGCTTTGGAATGCAGGTAAATGATGGAGGAACACTGTCATTTTTCGCTGTATTGAAGAAATCCAGCGCCGAGCAGAAGGCCCGGATCGAGAAAAAGGCTGAGCAGAAGAAAACAGAGAAAAAGGCTGCGGAGAAGAAGGCTGCTAAGAAAGAAAAGGAAGAACGGCTAAAAGACAAGAAGTCGGATAAGGTAGCAGACAGCAAGGAGGAAGCCGGCACAGAGGATACGGTGACAATCAGCGCCGGTTCCATAGAAGAACTGTTGTCTAAGATAGAAACCTACAATTTTAATCAGCGGAGTGACAGTGTGCAGACCGCAGGCGAACGGCAGGTCGGCCAGAACTTTGACTTCAGAGGGTAAGGTGATGCTGTATGATTTCTATGGGGAAGTCCGGAGGTGTTTACGGGAGCGGCAATACCGGTTTGCCGCAGGCATTTTCCGGAGGAAAGAAGACGCAGAACAATCAGAAGAGTATCTTCGGAGCAAAAAATAAAAGTTCTGTTACCGATATTCGTAGAATGCTGTCCAGAAACAGTCAAAGTACGCAGACGCAGGCAGCGAACAGTTGGGGACAGGAGTCTATCGTTACCAGCACGCTGAGTTACAGTGAATCGCTGCGCAATCAGAGGCAGCAGACGAAGAACACGACGCTGGCGCTGAAAAAGCTGAAGTACCAGTTTAAAAGTATTTCGTCGAAGATACTGCGGAGCAAGACTTCCCAGGCGGCAAAGCAGGCAGCCGGACAGGCGAGAAGAGAGATCATGCGCCTGAAGCGTCAGAAGCAGAACAGTGACAGTGACAGCGACAGTGAAGAGATCGACGCAGCAATCGCTCATGCACAGGCTATGGAACGTGTGGCGAAGAAGAAAGCAAAACATCTCGAAGAAGAGGAAATGATGAAGGCTGCCGGCGGAATCTGTCAGGGAGACCGGATCAGCGAAGAAGAAACGAAGGATGTGCCAGACGCAGAAGCTGAAAACGCGCGGAATGCAGAAGAGATGTCTGCGGAAGATTCCGCGAATGAAGTGTCCGGGGATTTCTCTGCGTATGAGTATGCCGGGGACAGCTATGATATATCCGATTATGTTGATCTCGGCATGGATGAATTCTATGCACAGGCAGGAGACTTTATGTCGGAAATGAGCGATTTCACCTCTGAGATGATGCAGGAAATGTCTGACAGCTTACGTGACCTGATGGAAGAGATGGGACTGGACGGCTTATCGGATACTGCGGTCTCGGTGGACAGGGAGATGGATCCCGCAGACCTCAAGATGATGAAGATCAAACACCGCAATAAAGAGATGAAAGACATCGTCAAAGCCGATGCGGAGTACCTGAAAGCAGTTTTCAACCACCTGGAGAAAATGAAAGACAACGTGGTCATTCCTACCGGGAATGCAGGAGCGGTTTCTGCCGGCATGACCGGGACTTCATTTTCCGCAGATGCTGCCGGCATAGGCGTACCGGCGGCGCCTATGCCAGTGATCAATATTACATTATAGGGTGGACATATAAGAAGAAATTTGACATCCCGGACACTGTGTTTGTGAGACAGACACAGTGTCCGGGATGGTTTTATATAAAAACATTTTTGAATTTCGTGCCCCCCCCGTGAAAACATTTTTGGATTTCGTGAAAAACTATACAAAAACATTTTTGATTTTCGTGAAAATAGTATACATACATTTTTGATTTTCGTGATATAATGAGTGCAAGAGAGTCAACACGCTTGCGTGATTGACGAACGACGAATTTGTTCACGATAGCTGCGAAGCAGCGTAGAGCATCGAAGATGCGAATCGTGAAATAATGAGCGTAGAAAACGTTAAAAGTTATTAAGAGGATATAAAAACGTGGTATTTAAAAGAAAAATATATGATAAATTAAAACAATGGAAAGAACTTTCCGGAGGTTCTTCCGCTGTTTTGCTGGAAGGTGCCAGACGAATAGGGAAAAGTACAATCGTTGAAGAATTTGCCCGAAATGAGTATGACGATTATATGATTTTGGACTTTGCCAAAGAAGGTAAAGATATAAAAAATAATTTTACAGAGAATATGGATGATCTGGATACCTTTTTTCGAAATCTCTTTTTATTAAAAGGAAGAAGTTTGGAAGGAGAGCGCTGCGTAATTATTTTTGATGAAGTACAATTGTTTCCGCAGGCTAGACAGGCAATCAAGTATCTCGTAGCAGACGGCAGATACGAGTATATGGAAACCGGATCCTTGATATCCATACGTAAAAATGTGACAAATATTTTGATTCCCTCAGAAGAATATCGGATTAAAATGTATCCTATGGATTTTGAAGAGTATTTATGGGCAACGGGTGATAATGTTACTTTTGAAGCGATGCAGAGTGCTTTTCAACACAGGAAACCGCTGGGAGATGCCATTCACAGAAAAATCATGCAGAAATTCCGCACTTATATGGTAGTGGGAGGAATGCCACAGGCTGTAAATGCTTTTGTGGAAGGGAAAACTTTTGCACAGATTGATTTTATAAAGAGAAATATATTAAGCTTGTATGAGGAAGATCTGGCAAAATATGATACAGAGAATCGAGAAAAAGCCTCAGTAATCTTTAAGACGATTCCGGAGCAGTTGGAGAATAAAAATTCACACTTTCGGTTTTCGCTGATAGACAAAAATGCGAGATACCAAAATTATGTCGATGCGGTGAGCTTTATTGCGGAAGCCATGATTGGAAATGAATGTATCAATGTGACAAAGCCTGAAGTAGCGTTGGAATTGTTTGCAGACCGGAGCAATTTTAAGCTTTATATGGGGGATACAGGACTTCTCGTGACACAGATCATGAGAAATAGAGAAGATACAGAGGAAGATCTGTACAAAGCACTCATATTTGATAATCTGGGAATCAATCAGGGAATGATTATGGAAAACATTGTGGCACAGATGCTAAAGGCAGCCGGCCATGATTTGTATTTTCATGAATATCAATATCTCCCAGACGGTGCAATAAAAGAACAAAAATATGAAATTGATTTTCTTGCAGTGAAAAAGAAAAAAATTTGTCCGATAGAGGTAAAATCTTCGGGATATACATCACATAAATCCTTTGATTATCTGGGGAAAAAATATCAGATGAAAATGCAGGACAAATATATTGTGTATACGAAGGATCTTAAATATCAGGATGAAATCATGTATATTCCTCTTTACATGACAATGTTTATTTGAAAATGATTATATGAGGGCTGAGCAAATGAAGACTATGGTGTTACTGTATGATACAAGCTGTATTTACGAGATTGTGATTCTGAATTATTTTCTAAAGGTGACGGGAAAAGAAATGATTTTTGTATCTCCGGAGGGAAATCCTGTCATGGCAACGGAAGGATACCGGATTGAGGCAGAGGATCGGTTGGATCACGTAAATCCGGGAGATGTGGAACTGTTGATTATTCCGGGAGGAGATATTACGCAGATTGATACTCCGGAGGTATGGGAATATTTGAAAAATGTTCACGATTCTAATGGTCGGATCGCTGCTATCTGTGCAGGTGTTGATGTGTTGGAGCATGCCGGGCTGCTAGAAGATGCAGAGTCGATACATTCCTGCGAAAAAGATGTAGTGACTTCCCACCGAATCACCACTTCAAGAGCAAACGGATATGTGGATTTTGCAATTGAAGTGGCGAAGCAGATGGAACTTTTTGAGGATGAAGCAGATCTGCAGGAAACGATTGCTTTTTGGCGGGAATTTCAGCGAGTGGAATGATTATTTCCGCCCGTACAGGATTCCCATTCCGGAGATCATCCAGGGAGCAGCGGCATATCCGGGGATAAAATCCAGTTTCTTCTCAAGATTGCCGATGTAGTGAATTTCTGTGATTCCTTCTTTTTTTAACTCTTCGACAAATTCTTCCATGTCACCATAGAGTGATTTTTGGGAGAACATGTCCTGAAAGGAGAAGGCACCGCCCTTTTTGACTATGCGCAGAGCTTCTCTGACCACATCCCGTTTATCCTTGGCGGAACGGACTTCGTGGAAGACAAAGTTGCTGACAGTGGCATCGAAGGTCTCATCTGGATCTTCCAGATGGGCGGCATCTCCTTTGTGGAAGGTGATCCGGTCGGCAACACCCTCCGCTTTCGCATTGGCTTCACATTGCTCTTTGGCATAGTTCCACTCGGCACCCCAGTAGTCCATACCGACGAGTTTTGTCTTGGGGAAAGCCTTGGCGCAGCGGATCGTCAGGGCAGCCGCACCACATCCGATGTCGAGCAGAGTGCCTTCGCCGTCCCATTCCAGATGATCTACGAGGTGCTGATGGACTTTTGCCATCATGTTGCCTTTGCCGAAGGCAAACAATTCATGACAGATGTGCATATAGATGCCATAGACCAGACAGATTACGGCAAGAATGCCCAGGATCCATGCCGGAAGGGTAAGATGCAGCACCGGTCCGGTCACGCAGGCGGCAATGCCGAGCACGGCAGCAGCGACATAGCACAGCGCCAACATTTTTTCAGGTACCCAGTTTCCGTAGTTCACGTTTTTGTTCATAACTAATCCTCCTACTTGTTTTCTGAATATAACAAAAGTTATATTTGTTATTTTTTATAAAAGAAAATGCCCACCGCATTAACGGTGAGCATCCTTCTCGCTCTTAAAATATGCAATTAAACCCTGCGTTCCGGCATCGGCGTGAATACCGATGGCTTTCGTCAGGAACAGGCGGTGTTCCATATCATAATCTCCTTTGATCAATTCCAGAAATCCGTGTAACCTCATGGATGTCAGAATCCGTAGTAATTCCTTATCGGGCACATAGCCTAGTTGTTTTTCGTAATAGCTCTGAAAGGCGGTGAACATATTATGAAAGACTACATCCCGGAAGGATTCGTATTTGCTGCCGGAGCATTTCTCCAGTACCAGCTCACATTCCTGCCTGTGCGCACAGATGTATTCCATGATCTCGCGTTCATTCTGCTCTGCGGTCTCAGGATGTTCCTGCTCTCTTTTGGCTATTTGCTGCATCATTTTCTGATACTCGGCAATCAGGGGATCCAGGATTGCCCCCAACAGAGCCTCTTTATTTTCAAAAGAGAAATAAAAAGCCCCGGTAGTAACTCCGGCACGTTTGCAGATATTCCGGAGGTTCGCCCCGGCGTAGCCTTTTTCCAGAAATTCTTCCCTGCCGCAGCGGATTAAGTTTTCTTCCGTGATTTTCTTACGATCTGTCTCCATAACAATTGTTATATCAGCATAGACTAACTCGTGGGTCAAGAAGGAATCTTCAGGTAAAATATTTTTGATTTTCGCAAAAATCTCTGCAAAAACATTTTGGTTTATTGTGATTATAAGATATAATAAAAATAGTAGCAGGAAAACTAAGATAGTGATATATAGCGGGGAAATGAATATGGACAAAGACCCATTTAAAGAATATCTGAGAGAATCCGAACCGAATAAAGCAACAAAAGGGTATGTGTGGAGCACGGCGGTTGGACTTCAGGCAGTAGATGGTCTGAAACCCTCGCAATATCTGATTGACACTGCAATTCAAAATATTGAAGGTAAGATCACGCTAAAAGAGGCACAGAGTCTTATAGAAAGCTATTACAATGAGAGACCTGTCCGTGTATCAGATAATGAACGCACGGAAGAAGCAGATAAAGTTTCCAGCCGTATTGCGGAGCTCCTTTCCGAAACGGCGTTTTCCTTTTCACCGAATGAGTATATAGCTATTCATCGTAAGCTTTTTCGTGGAATATATAAGCATGCCGGAAAAATAAGAGATTATAATATTACGAAGAAAGAATGGGTGCTTGATGGCGCAACGGTCGTTTATGGGAGTGCTTCAGAACTGCGTGCTACATTGGAATATGATTTTTCGCAGGAAAAGGATTTTAGTTATAAAGGACTTTCGATAGAAGAGAGCATTCATCATCTGGCTTTGTTTGTATCAAGGCTATGGCAAATTCACATTTTTGGTGAGGGAAACACAAGAACCACAGCGGTTTTTTTCATAAAATATTTGAGAACACTTGGTTTTTTTGCAACAAATGACATTTTTGCGGAAAATGCATGGTATTTCAGAAATGCACTTGTCAGGGCCAATTATACGAATTTACAAAAAGGAATTCATGAGACAACGGAATATTTGGAACTCTTCCTCAGAAATATGCTTTTAAATGAACACAACGAGCTGCACAATCGAAATATGCATATCAGTGGACTTTTAAAGGATACAAAAGTGGACATTGGAACTTCAAAAGTGGACATTGGAACTCAAAAAATGGACATTGAAACATCAAAAGTGGACATTGAAACAAGATTGGCTGAAAAAACGCTGAATTTTTCAACAAAAACAATTATGCATATCCGTGTATTATATGAAAAATTCGGAGATTGTCAGTTTTTTGGCAGAGGAGAGGTTATGGAATTGCTTGGGCTGAAAAGTTCAGGCGCTTCTAAAATAATATCCAATATGGTACAGGCTGATGTAATCGAACCGGTATCCGGGCATGGAAAAGGAAAATACAAATTCAAAGAGTTATAGAGTATATTGGATTTAAAGGCATCGGAACATCCGGTGCCTTTTTTTAAAATACAGGAACCTTTTTACCGTCCGGCGACTCATATAGTATGAAGCCGGCGAAGAGAAGGAGGTGTTACTTTGTCAGTTATGACAAAAGAGGAATTTGTGCGGGAAGTGCGGGGCTATACCCTGCATATGTACCGACTGGCATATTCTATTCTGAATAATAGTACGGATGCGGAGGACGCTGTCAGTGAAGCGGTGCTGCATGCCTATGAAAAATTAAGGACACTGCGGGATCCGGACAGCTTTAAAAACTGGATCTTACAGATCACGGCAAATGAAGCGAAAAAGATTTATCGGCAAAATAAGCGGACCGGTGCGGTGGCATGGGAAGAGAATCTGTCCCCGGCATTTTATGACGAACACCATGAACTGTGGGATGCTGTCATGCAGCTGGATGGTGGATACCGGGATGTGATCGTACTGTTTTATTATGAACGGTGCACGATCCCGGAGATCAGCAGGATACTGGAATGCAGGCAGGGAACCGTAAAATCGAGATTGTACCGGGCGAAGGAGCAGTTAAGGGAGAGGCTTATATGAGAGATGATTTTATAGACAGAAAAATAAGAAAAATGGCGGAGGCGGAACGGATGGCAGTGCCGGAGTCTCTGGATGCGAAAGTGGAAAATATTTTGGACGGACTGGAAACAGAGAAGAAGGACAGCAAAAACACGGATGGAAAGAGAGTGAATCAAACGGTATGCCATTATGGCTTTAGACGAATCGTGATCCCGGCAGCAGCCTGTCTGCTTCTGGCCTCCGTTACCGTGACGGCATCGGGATTGTACCGGGCGCGGATGGAGAGCATGAATCATGAAAAACTGGAAACATATTTTTCCGGGTTGCAGGATGCAGATGTTGCAGCGGATAGCTACAGCAGACCGCTTACGGACGGCGAAAAAAACAGGCTGGAAGAACTGAGGCAGGCCTATCTGGAGGAAGGATATTTCCCCCAAAAGGAACTTGCCATGCTTGATAGTCCTGAAAAATACAAAAAGGGCGTGGCTTTCTATGCAGCGCGGAGTACATTTTTCCTGCCGGAAGAGGAAATGACGGAGGAGGAACTGTTGGAGCTGATCGATTTCCGGGAGAAGAGAGATTATAGTCTGGCGAAAATCACAGAAGAGATCGAGGCGGGCGACTATGAATATGTGAAGACGGAAGATAGTGCGGTATCGGAAGAGATGTCACAGACAGAAGACAGTGTGGGACTGGGAGAAATGTCACAGACGGGTAGATCACAGCAGGAACAGGGCACAGGTGCGGCAAGTGTAGTTCTTGGGGCAGACACTGCAGCACAGGAATGGCAGATTGCCTATGCGGGAGAACTCAGTATCCGGTGTGCTGTGGCGGCAGAACAGGGGCTGTATGTCGGTGGGTTCACCATGGAAGGGAAAGCACGGGTGGAATATCTGGCTTACGGCAGCGGGACCCCGGAAAAGTTTTATGATGATTTCGATGAGGACGGCGAGGTGTATAGCCTGTGCATCGCACCGGACGGAAGTGTCTATGCGGCATTGCGCGGACTGGCATCTCCGGGAGCGGAACATGGCCGGCTGCCTGTGATCTACCATATCAGTCCGGAGGGAACGCTTCTGGACTGCTTTGCGGCCGGAGACCGGGAGTGGAATATTGTAGATAGTATGGCAACGGATGCACAGGGCAGGCTGTATACACGAATGAGAATGCAGGAGGATGGCGGCTATGTGCGGATCTACACGGCAGAGGGAGACCTCATCGGAACGATGGCGGATGATGGTGTGTATGCTGTGCAAGGTGCCGGAGCCCTGGGACAGGGAAAGGACGGAAAAGTCTATGCAGCAGCACTGGCAACGGAGAATGTGACAGCAGAGGATGACCCTGTGACATTAGTGTCAGTAGACCCGGAGAGGTTGTGTTTTCTACCGGTGCAGGGGGATGCAACGGAGAATGCGAAGGCTGTTCAAAGCACAGGGACGATCTACCAGTGGAATATGGTGGCAGCAGGTGTGAGTGATGGCTCCGATTTTATCCTGTGGGGATACAGCGGCGTTGATACCTACCGTTTGGAAGATGCGGAATTTACCAGAGCGCAGGAAGTCTGGGAGATGCCCTGCGGTACGGAAGGAACCTGCGCGGTAATCGTTCCGGATGGCCGGATACTCTATATCGGAGCCACAGGCGGTGTGCAGGGACAGACGGCAGCCGGCGTGGACATCTCCGGAAAAGACCCGGCGAAGACATATTTTTATTATGAACCGCTGAAGTAACAGAAAAAGCTATAATGAGATGGGTTGAGCGAGTGGAAAATGGGAAATTTCCACTCGCTCTATTGTGCCTATAATACGTTATCATGTATAATGAAAATAAGAATAAATGGCAACGAAAATGGTCACAAAGCAGTCGAAAGAAAACGAAGTATATATGAAAAAAACAACTTTAGAAGAAAAATTAGGATATAATCAAAAAGGAGCCAAAAAGGAGCTAAAAATGGAGCCGATAGAAAGATAGATATATTATATCAAATGGAAGAAAATCCAGAGGTAACGCAGGTTAAACTTATGGAGGGATTTGATCTTTCAAGAAAACAAATTCAAAGACTTATAAAAGACATGCGAGAAGAAGGTTTGGTTGAAAGACGTGGTTCTAATAGAAACGGGAAGTGGATTGCAAAGAAGTAAATAACAGGAGAGATTTTATTTGGCATGATGAGTGACGAAAGATGTATGAAGAAAATCAACGTAAAAGTGACGTTTTTTCTTAGCTTAATTGCGGTTGTGCTGTTGACGGCAGGTATCCTGTGCGGGCGTGAGGTCTGGCTGTATGAGCACCCAGAGATCCGGATTACCTTTAGCTGCGACAAGAGAGAAAATATATATCGCTCTTATCCTTTTTGCGTTATTCGTGGCAGATCTCATATCGGACAGGGATATGCGGTACGTTATGATGAGGAAATATAGCAGTTCCGGGATGCAACAGGGGAAGTGTTTCAATGGATTAACGAAAAGTATGATTCCCCATTATCCGTGTCATCGGATGTAACAATAGGTGAAGGAAAAACGGTGATCACTTTCTGGGGAACAGGGAAATCTATTGAGACCGGAGAGATGGAGGAAATCAACCGGGACTGCGTGCTGGAGTATGAACTGGACGCAGAGGTGTTACATTTGGAAGAAACACCGGAGCTGGTAGAAAACGTTTGGGATCCGAAAGAGAAGGGGCAGCAGGGACAGGCGGAGACGATTTATGATCCGGAAGCAGGTGTAACGGCGACTTTGCGGGATATTTCCAATGTGGGTGCTAATCTTATCATCAGACGTGAGGATGACGATGACGGGGCAGAGGTGATCTATGGAGAGGCTTATATTCTCCAACGGCAGGTAGACGGAGAGTGGCAGGATGCAGAGACGGTGCCGGATAATTATGGCTTTCCAATGGTGGGCTATAATGTCCCCGGTGGTGAGGAAGCCTCGATCTACTATAATTGGGAGTGGCTCTACGGAGCACTGGAACCGGGAGAATATCGAATGGTCTGGGATGTCTCAAGAAAAGACAGCGGTTCGGCAAGCGCACAGACATACCGGGAGCATATACGTTTTCGACTTTAGAGAGGGGAAAAGCTAATGAAGAAAAAAGTATTATGGATAATAGGGGTATGTATCATACTAATCAGTATATGGGGTATCAGGGAAATTTATTTGTACAACAATCCCGAAGTAATCATCACATATAGCAATGAAAACACAGAGGAATCACATCGCTCTCTTCCAGTCTATGCGATAAATCCAAAGTCAAGATTTGGGCAGGCAGCCCGCTACGACAAGGAGATGAAAGACTGGTGGGAAGCCACAAATGAAGTAAACCTATGGCTTCATAATGACTTGAAAGCACCCATGGATGTGTCATCCACAGTTGAAATTATGGATGGAACCGCGAAGATTACCTATCAGGGAACGGCAACTTCTTTAGAGAATGAAAATGTGGAGATATACAAAGAGGTGGTGATTGATTTTCCGGTGTCCGCGAATCTGGAAATTGAGAAAACAGAGTAAAATAGAGATGTCTGAAAGGTCCGAAAGGAAACGGGGGAGTGTGTATGAAGAAAATTAATGTAAAAGTAACGGTTTTTCTTAGTGTGATCGTATTGGCAGTGATAATCCTTTTACTGAATTTTATTGAATTCCGCAAGACGTTGGATTTTACGGCATCGGGAATACGGATGCTGAAGGAAAATGCGTCCGGAAAGCAGGAAGAGGTACAGGTAGATGTCAGTGGAACGTATTCTTATCGCGTATTGCCCTGGATTTATGCAAGTTCTTTTAACGGGAAGATATCCTTTGCAGGAGAGGGAGAGGAGCCACAGGATTATTTCTTTCTGTACGGGGGAAGAAAAGGCGTTTTCCAAAGTGGGAGAGGTGCCGGACAGATCCTGACGCCGGATATGAGCACGTGTGCAGCAATTTATGAGGCAGTGCAAGGTGTGGAAAAAGGGATGATTTCTGCCACCGCAAATTCGGCGGAAGAGAATCAGATATTCTATATTTTGTACCCGGCGACGACATTGGAAGAAGCGTATGAAATATCCGATGTATTGTATCCCGGAATGTTGGGAAAATAGATTTCTTGCTTGACAGACAGGTCGATAGAATGTAGACTATGCTTATAAAGTCTATATTCTATCGACTATCGATGGCTGGTGCAGCAGAGCGGAGGGGCTTATGGGTGAGAACATCTACAGAATATTTGACGTTGTATGGAAATTAAGTCTGGTAGGAGGATACTGCGTATTGCTGGTGCTCCTGGCCAGACTTTTGTTGAAAAAAGCCCCCAAATGGTGTTCTTATCTGCTGTGGGGAGTCGTATTTGTGCGCTTGTGCTGTCCGGTGTTGCCACGGACGGGGATCAGTCTGATTCCGGAGCGGCTGCTGGCGGTTGGAACGGAGACGATGTACGGACAGTCAGCAAACGGCTATGGTAATAATGGTGTGCTTCCAGATGTGGATCCTAACGGACAGAGCAGTTGGCAACAGGCAGGAAATTTGCATGCCGGGACGGCAGGAAATATGCCGGGAGCCGCAGGATTAGCGAACGAAAACAGAAATGTTGCGAATGCAATCGATAACGAAAGCGATGCGAATGCATTCGGAACAGACGGAGCCGATGGAAGCCAGGCAGCAGGTAATGCTGTAGATGGTGGCTGCTTAGCTGACAACCGGGACAATGCGGACGGGTCTTTGCAAATCACAGGAGCAGAAAACGGAAGCAGTGGTGCAGCCATGGAGGAATCGGTTACCGATACAAATGGCACAGCTGTCGCAAACACACTGTATCGCCCGGTAGGTTTCCGTGTCATTGCAATGGTATGGCTGTTTGGAATGGCAGGATTTATGGGGTATCATGCCTTTTCCTACCTGCGTATGCGTAACCGGCTTCACAGACCTGACGGCGGTGTCAGACAGGTGGAACCGGGGATCTGCGAAATCGACGGTGGGCATCTGTCCTTTGTCATGGGACTGGTGCATCCGGTGATCTATCTGTCTTCGGGCTTAGATCCCGAGAGCAGAAACGTTGTGCTGTGCCACGAGAGAGTGCATTTGCAGCGCAGGGATTATCTCTTCAAACCGGCAGCTCTGCTGATCTGCTGTGTGCACTGGTTTAACCCGTTGGTGTGGCTGGCATTTTATCTGATGAATATGGACTGTGAGATGTCCTGCGATGAAAAAGTTGTGAAGCTTCTCGGCGAGGAGAGCAAGAAGATATATTCCTATACATTGCTGGAAGAGGTTTCCGGTGGGGAATGGAAACGCTATCGGGGCGGTTCCATCTGTGCCTTGCTTTCTTTTGTTGAAGATCATGTGAAGAACAGGATCCGCCATGTACTGGATTATCGCAAGCCGCCGTTCTGGGTCATGATTGGCGCGGCAGCAGTGATCGTGGTACTGGCGGTGTGTCTGTGCAGCAATCCCGGTGGAAGTGGGAACGGGGCAGGCACGGCGGATCGTGCAGATACAGACGACAGCGCAGGAGCAGAAATGGATGTAGACAGCAATGCGGAGACGAGTGGAAATATTGCGCAGTTTCCGGACAGCATCAAGACACCGGAAGATTTTGCAAAGGTAACGATTCATAGCAGAGAAGATTTTGCCGCTGTTTTTGATGTGGAAGAAATCGAAGAAAAGCATTCCTTTGCAGCGGATCAAGTGGCTTATGATCTGCTGGTTCGTGAAAACAATACGAATGCCGCGTATGCGATATTCAAAGCACTGGCGGAGGAACCTGCATCCGAGACTTATAGAAAATATACAGATCCGGTAACGGCAGCGGTGTCACTGTTGCACCTGGGTGATGGAAGCGGAGCCGTGACCGAGACGCTGTATCCGGCAGGGCGGCAATATCCTTATTATCGGGAGGACTCTGACCGGCCGGGAGAAGGCTCTGTGGTGAATGTACATTATACTTTTGCGGATGGATCTGCTGTAGATATTCCCATGGTCATGGCGGAGGAGATGACGCAGCTGTGGCTCTTATCCTTTGGAGATCCGGGCAGTGCGGAGGACTCGGGATATGGTCCGCTCACCGGTGATATCTGTACCAGAATGGTCTATGGGGAGTACGAACTCCGACAACCGGACAGAGCGGTCTACTGGGGCTGGATGGACTGGTATCCTGTGGATGCCGGCAGTTATTCGACTTATTATCCCCATGTACAGATTTCAAATTACGGGATCTATACCATGAGTGAACTTTGGGGAACGTCCGGCAGTGTATTTCGCTGCATTCAAGCGGAACGCATCATGGCAACGGGCTGGTATGACGTTACCTGTGAGCGGGGCGCATATGACACATCGGATGCCTATACACAGCTGCAAAAAGATCTGCCGGATGTGACGGAATGGAGCGGCGGCAAGGTCTATTATCTGACAGATCCCGATGAGGCGCATCTTATGACGGATGAGTGGATGCCGAGGGTACTTCGGGAGTTTGACATGAGTACCCATACTGTCACCGATACGGTTCTGCCGGTGAATTTGCAGCTCAACAGCGGCACGACGCTTCATGTTCATGACGGATATTATGACATTTACAATAGTAATCCATCCATAAGTATGCGGTTTGCACTTAGCGGGGCGGATAGCCAGCACATCGAAAGAGCAGACATTCTGGCCTATCCGGGTGTGGTATTTGATGTATCGGAGCGGACAGAAACTGAGACATCGGCGCAGCTGGATCTGGATGGCGATGGTGTGCCGGAGAAGATTTCTCTGCATCCTGCGGAGCCGGTAACGGGGTATTCTCTGGAGCAATATACGATATATCTGAATCTGGGACTTAGTCAAATGAATTGCTATGACCTGCAGGATGCAGTGTTGGAGATAGACGGACAGACGGCTGAGATTCCGGACAGCACGGGAAATATGAGCAATTCGATCTTCGCTTTCAGCCCGGACGGAGAACAGCTCCTGATCGCATTGTATGATGACGGCGAAAGCGCAGATCCACTGACCCGAATCTATCACTATGAAGACGGAAAACCGGTGGAAACAGACCGGCTCGCACAGGATCTGCGAAAGGCATGGATACAGGATGGACAGATGGTTATCACCGAACCATATTTTGCGGTGCAGAATGATTATATCCAGAAAATCTATCAGGTAACATCGAACGGAAGACTTCGGGAAGTGCCACAGGAGGAATATGTATTAAGTGCCTGGGAGGAAGTGGAGCTGCGGCAGGATATAACGCTCTACCGTACACCGGACGGGGATGAGACCTTTGTGCTGCCCAAAGGAAGCAAGGTACGCATGACGAAGCTGGATGCAACACAGGACTGGATCTGCATCGAGATTACGGATGGTGTGAAGGGGTGGTTTCGGTTACGGGATGGAACGGATTACAGTGACTATTTCAGCGGTTTATATTTTGCAGGGTAAAGTGTGAAAAGGAGATACAGATCATGCATTGGAGTAAAAAGAACAAAGGAATCGTAATTTTTCTGATCGTTATAGTTGCTGTAGTCCTGCTGTGTCCCGGAGATTACGGATTGCGATATTATGATACTCCGAAAGAGGAAACATATGATTATGTTGGCAGTGGCATGTTAGTCGGTTTGGTAAATCCGCAATTTTATCAACAGGTTCCGGTAGAGATTCATGCGAAAAAGGCACATTTTATCTGGAAAAATCAGGAGGATTATATTCAGGGAAATGTATGGCTGGATGGAGAAAAGATTTTTGGTGATGAGGAAATGGGATTTACGACACTTTTCGTAAAAGCGGAACCATCGTATTCCTGCATCACAACTACCGATGGAGATACATCCGGTAATATGTTCCTTATCTCAAAAGATCTAAAAAACGTATTATGTGGAGTAAAAATAGAAGAGGAAGAGTTCCTGCTGGTAGTACCGGCTGAGGATAAAGCAACTGCAGATGGCATGATCGACAATGCAGCAAAACAATCACAGGCGTTTTCCTGGTGGCTGTTGGAAGTATACAAGGATATCATAAAGGATACTGTGAAATGAGATAAATAATGAAAAATGGGGAGGTTGTGCTTATGATGCAGCAGTTAAGTTTCAGTCCGGTGGAAAACATATTGACAGTCCTGTTCGCAGCGGCAATTCTGGGATATCTTCTGTACCTCCTGGTGCGGAGCTTACGGAACAGGCAACGGGGATATCATACGGTGAATCGCGCAAAAGTCTTCAGCAAGAGACAGGCTACCGCTGTGAATCAGCCGGTATATCTGGCAAACGGCACGGTAAATTCCGGAGTAACCGAGGCGGAAAACGTCAAGACTGTCATTTTTGAAAATCTGGAAAAAGAGGGCGAACAGATCACCTTGGAAGTTTCCGACAGAATCTACGGAGAATTGCAGGAAGGCGATTGCGCAAGCCTAAGCTGCCGGGACGGAAAATTAGTGAGCTTCGGAGCGTTACAGAACAGGGATGACAGAGAGCGGAGCTTCCGCGGATAGGGAAGCAGAGAACATAGGAGGGACTTTATGGTGGAAGGTATCTATCGTTTGTTTGACAGTATATGGCGTCTCAGTCTGGTGGGAAGCTATTGTATTTTGTTGGTGATACTGGCCAGATTTTTACTGAAAAAAGCCCCGAAATGGTGTTCCTATCTGCTGTGGGGAATCGTATTTGTGCGGTTATGTTGTCCGGTGCTGCCGGGGACCAGGATCAGTCTGATCCCGGAGCGTCTGTTGACCGTAGGGACGGCGACAACCTCTGCACAGTTGGCTGCCGGGAACAGTGCCGGATCAGTTGACAATGAGGGAGTTTATAATGGCAGCCTCATTGGAGACAATACTGTGGATGCAGTGCTGTCCGGGGCGGATAACACGGAAAATCTGAATGGCGGGACTTTAGGAGCAGCCGGAAATGGGGAAGGTTCTGCACCTGTGCCGGGACAGGATGGAAACGTAGAAGGCATGAATGAAATTGGAGATGACGGTGTCGGCGGAATTCAGGCACCGGGTAATGTTACGAATGCCTTGGATGATGGTTACCCGGTGGATAACCGGGATAATGCGGACGATTCTTTGCAAAGGATCGGTGCAACAATGGGAAAAACATGGTTTCGTGTCCTGTTGATCGCATGGTTACTTGGAATGGCAGGATTTATGGGGTATCATACTTTTTCCTACCTGCGTATGCGTCACCGTATCCGCAGACCTGACAGCGGTGTCAGACAGGTGGAACCGGGAATCTGCGAGATTGACGGAGGACACCTGTCCTTCGTCATGGGGCTGATCCATCCGGTGATCTATCTCTCTTCGGGGCTGGATCCGGAGAGCAGAAAAGTCGTGTTGTGCCACGAGAGAGTGCATCTGCAGCGCAGGGATTACCTTTTCAAACCGGCAGCGCTGCTGATCTGCTGTGTGCATTGGTTTAACCCGTTGGTGTGGCTGGCATTTTATCTGATGAATATGGACTGTGAGATGTCCTGCGATGAAAAAGTTGTGAAGCTTCTCGGCGAGGAGAGCAAGAAGATCTATTCCTATACATTGCTGGAAGAAGCTTCCGGCGGAGAGTGGAAGCGTTATCGGGGCGGTTCCATCTGCGCACTGCTTTCTTTTGGCGAAGACCATGTGAAGAATCGTATTCGTCATGTACTGGATTATCGCAAGCCGCCGTTCTGGGTCATGATCGGCGCGGCAGCAGTGATCGTGGTACTGGTGGTGTGCCTGTGCAGCAACCCCGGAGGAAATGGGAACGGGGCAGATACAGCAAATGTGTCTGACGTTTCCGATGCGACAGAAGAAGTGACGACCGGAGAATTCACAGAGGACGGTTCAGACGATGAAGGCAGGAAAACCGAATGGCTGGCGGCATTGGAACAGGGGATTCATAGCAGAGAAGAATTCAGTGCGTTGTTTGATGTGGATACCTTGGAGGATACCCGGTCTTTTGCCGGACAGGACGGCATTCAATATCTGGAATACAACGGCGTTGCGGCGAGAAAACTGCACAGACAGATCCTGGATGGGGATACCGCAGCCCACGAGACTTATAAGGATCCGGTAAAAGCGGCGGAAGCACTGCTGCATCTGGAGGGTGGCAGCGGAGAAATGACGGAACTGCTCTATGAAGCGGAAAGGCAGTATTTATTTTTCCAAAAAGATTCCACAAGACCCGGCGAAGGCTCTGTGGCAAACGTACATTATATTTTCGCTGACGGATCCGATATTGATATTCCCATGGTATTCGCCGAGGAGAGCAGTCAGATCTGGATGCTGTCACTGGGAGATATCGACAGTAAAGGACGGCATTCTTACGGTCCGTTGGATGGAGAGAATCAGGCAAGAATCGTCTATGCGGAATATGGACCGCAGGATGTGGAAGAGGATCCTTTGGCGGGAGCCCATCCCGGGGATTATACGCAGGTACCTCAGGGATCTTTTAGAGATCAATATGCTACTTATCAGGTGTCCAGTTACGGCATCTATGTGGCAACCGGGAGTGATGCCGGACTGGATTGTGTCGTACCGGGGTATATTGCGCCGGGATATGCAGCATCCCACTGGTCATGCGTATATCAGGATCGGAGACTCTTCAATACTTCGGATCAGTGTGACTATTTAGATTGTTACCGGGATGAGATAGAGAGCGTGCGCTTGTACTACCTGGCATCCTCTGACTATCAGGATGGCGACTTGGACATCTGGATCGACACGATCCGGGAATATGATACTTCGGGACAGACCGGAGAAAACGGGGTCACGGACTGGAAGCTGCCGTCGGAGGCGCAGGATTTCGACAAGGCTTCGTTTCGTGCAGAGGACGGTTACTGGATCTTCGAAAATAGTGATGGCAGCGAACAGCTGAAGCTGCCGATCCTGTCTGTAAGGCCGGTATGGAACGGGAAAACAGCAGCGGAACTGACCGCAGAGGAGACAGATGCCTATGCAGCCGCACAGAGGCAGGAAATCCTGACAAAAGTAGGAGTTGTCTATGATGTGTCCGAGCGTGCGGCACAGGAGACCTATGCGCTGCTTGATTTGGACGGAGACGGAACCGCAGACCGGATCACGCTTCGTTCCAGGATGGCGCAGGCACTGAATACGCCGGATCATTCTCCGCTGGATCAGTATGTTTTTACGGTCAACACGACGAGTGGCGAGATGCGGACGGCACAGAATCTGGGGAACAGCATCTATGCCTTCAGCCCGGACGGCAGACAGATATTGTTAGCCCTTACCAGAAAAGATGAGCAGGGGCAGTACGAGAGCTTTCTGTTCCGGTACCGGAACGGCGAATTACAGGAAGTGGGAAGCTTCGCACAGGATATTCGTAAAATCTGGGTGCAAAACGGACAGATCACTACCGGCCGGAACAGTGATGATATCATATTTGCAGAACCCAATATGACCGGTGCAAACACAATTCAAGATTCCAGAAATTCAGATGGAACACCATCAAGGGCATATGTAGAAACATTGCAGGAGAAAATTTCGGCAGATATGGTTGCCGGGAAATTACCATTTGTAGTTACCTCCGTCATTAGGGAAAATCCACTGAGATTGGAGGTGGAACTGACCGAGATGACAGACGAGAATATAAAGATCATTCGATCCTATGAAACAAATGGCAGTGCCATAACATTTGCACAAAGCAGTGGCAATGTACAAGAGCTGCAGCATAATAATGATTCGCAAAGTCAAATAGCACCCCAGATTTCAAAAGAAGATGAAAACGATTGATTAACAGAAAGAGTTGACAGAGAAGAATAATGATGTTCAGGCGGTAATTATCAGCGGAAATCGAATAGATCATCGTTGAATTACCGCCTCAAATTTTATGCAAAGGTATCTGGACGGTAAATAGAAATAAGCTACATCGGAATTGTTTATTTTAATATGAAATTATTGGAAACAGTTAATGAAAGTGCAACAAAAATATGATATTTTAAATTCGTAATATAAAAAGAGTTACGGATTTAAAGTAAGAAATGCGTGAGAATTTTAAGCAGTAAGGGAGATTATCATGAAAAAACAATACAGATTAGCAACATTTGCACTGTCCGCCTGCCTGTTAATGGCATGTGGCGCCCGGGAGACCAATGCACCGGAGAACAACGAAGCGGAGAAACAAACCGAAAATATTTCCAATATAGACACTAAAATAGATGAGGCAGAGACCTCCGGAGCTCTCACAGAGTCCGAATCCCGGGAAACACCCATTGCACCGAAAGAGATCCTCATAGATTTCACTGGAATCTCGGAATTTCACCCGGAAGGAACTGCGGCGCAGCCCTATTCCCTGGAAATCCTTTCCGAGACGTATAACAATATTACTTTTGCAGACGAATGGTACAATGCATCGGAAGACATTTCCCTTCCCATGATCGGAGAAAACTGGGACTGCTTCTATGATGAAAATTATACCTATCAGTGGGAGTATACCTATCAGTGGGAGGATGGAAAACTCAGCATTTTCGATGGTGAGAACTGCCTGTATGTACTGGAATATCCGACAGACAAATGGTACGTCAACGGTAATAATGCCTGCCTTGAGAACGGAATTTTTTACGGGGCTTCAGTAATGAACGGTTATGCGCAGCCGGACAGCTGCTTTATGTTTGCCTATGATCTGGAAAATGAGAAACTGCTGTGGCGAAGTGCAGACCAGACTTATAACAGCATGAATTTTCTCGTGAAAGGGGACGTGATCTTCTGCGGCTATGGCTTTACCGCAGAGGACGATTATCTCTATCAGCTGGATAAAAATACCGGAGAGGTGATCGACCGCCTGCCTCTGAAAAAGATGCCGGACCTCATGGCAGAGAAGGATGACCGGTTGTATGTGCACACCTATAGTTATGATTATGTGATTGGGATATTTTAAATTGAAAATATCAAAATAATTGATATCGGTCGACTATCTTATCATTAAATATTGAATGTGCAATAAAAATATGCTATTTTAAAAATGTAACATAAAAAAAGTTACATTTTTAAAAATGGTGACTATATGAAGAATTTTTTGGAAAAAACATTGCGTCAAAATGTGATGATAGAAGAAACTGAATATTTGAATGAGAAGCTGCCCCTGGCCTTTCGTGGAAGATACACTTTTTATAAGGTTGAAACAAACGGTTCACCATGGATAGCAATTCAACCCAAGGCAGATGTTGGCTTGGCAGCGCTTAGAAAGGACTGGATTAAAATTGAAAAGGCAGCAGGTCTTAATTGCGCCATTTTTTTTGATTCTACATCATTTTATATTAAAGAAAAATTATTGGAAGAGGGAATTCCCTTTGTACTGAAAGATAAACAGGTGTACTTGCCTTTTATCGGATATTTGCTGTCCAATGAGAATGAAAGGAAAATTTCTCCGGTTCATTTAATTTCATTTTTAACACAAAAAGTTATATTGGTTGCAATATATGAAAAATGGGAAAATGTTACTGCATCAAAAGCTGCAATAAGATTAGGCGTTACGAAAATGTCTGCAAACAGGTGCTTTGATGAAATTGAGTATCTGAATGTGGATATTTTGGGTATGAAGGGTAAATCCAGGGTGATAACTGTTCCGGCGGATATTCAGAAACTGTGGAATGATGTACGGGTCATATTGAGAAACCCTGTGATTGCAAGGTATGAGCTAAAAGAGGATATTCAATTGGAAAAAAAGGCAGGAATCACTGCACTATGTGAGTACTCATTACTTTCGGATAATGAATATCCGACTTATGCAATTACCAAAAAAGAAATAACAGAATCCGGAATTAGAAAAATGAAGCAGGTACATTCCGGGGAAGAAATAGGATGCGTTGTTCTGGAACTGGGATACTTTATTGATTTTAAGAATAAGAAACTGGAAGATCCATTGAGTGTGACATTGTCGCTTACAGAGAGTGAGAAACAGGATGAAAGAATTGGTATTTCTATAAAGAGGATGCTGGAGGAATACGTATGGTAAAAGGCTTTTGAAAAATCTTGTGGGAGGAGGATTCAGAAAGAGTATGTACAAAGCAAAGATGAGGTGTGTGGCATTATTAATAATTATGTTAAGCATGGTAAGCTGTGGGCAGAATAGACCGGAACAGAATGATACAGAACAGAATACTTCAGAAGTTACCGAGGAGATGATACCTAATACCATAACGACTACAGCAGTATTAAATGAGCAGTCAGAACCGGTTGATTTATCGGAAGATTTCAGCTTGGAAAATTTAAAAGGGAAAACCGATCCGGAAGTAATCAGACAGGAATTATCCGTCCTTCCGTTAAATATAGAAGAACTCAAAGATTATCCGGTGTATGTCTTGGATTGGCAGTCAAGGGAATGTAGCGGAGCAGAATTGCTGGACGAATTTTACGAGCAGACATCAGAGAATCAACCGGCGCAATTAGTGATTGTACACTATTTAGTGAGTGAGGAATTGATTACAGCGAGATGTATTTCCATTCCCTGAACATAATTAGAAAGCAGCCGGAACAAAGTGAAATTGAACTAATAATGATAGTATTTACGGATCAGGAAGATGTCTCCGATGAAAAGGCGGAACAGTATGTGGAACTGCTATATGACGGGAAGAGACCGGAGAACGTAGAGGTGCGTCCTTTCCTGAATTTACGGAAGACAAGTTAAGTTATACAGTGGGAAGTTGTGGCAGCAGTGCTTGTTTTTTTACCTGTTGGAAAAAATGATATTGCGACAACGTGCGAGAGGGATTACGAATGAAAACTTTTAAAACAATAGCATCATTGCTGGTAGGTACAGTATCATCTTTGCTGTTAATGGGATGCGGAGAAATAGACGCCGGGACGAAAACATCTGCGTGGGAGAAAGAGACTGCTACAATTGTGCCGGAAGAACCTAAAACGGAGATTATACTTGGAGATATCGGGAGAGCGTCGACATTACAGGAAGCAGTAGCTGATTTTAATAGTAAAAATGACGGAATAACAATCACAATACATGATTATTACGAAGAAAATATAAGCGACGGAATTAGTCGTTTGTATGATGATATTTTGACAGGAAAAGGACCTGATATCATTAGTTTTTCGACAGATGAAATGGACGTGGAAGTGCTTAGAGAAAAGGGTGCGATAGAGAATCTTATTCCTTATCTGGAGAAAAGTGATGTGATTGGGGAAGAGGACATCGTTGATTCCGCGCATCAGGTTTTGACATCGGATGGCGGCTTGTATATGTTGCCAACGAATTTTGTGTTATATACATTGATAACAAAAGAAAAATGGTGCAGTAACAAAGAAAATTTTACCTTCGAGGAAGCCTTGCGGGCCGTTCGGGAATGTAAAGAGGATCCTATGATTTCACGGGATTTATTTTTACAGGAAGGGGCAATCTGCGGAGGATATTCCGGGGAAACGGAAGATAACAGATTGGAACAATATATAAAAATTGCAGAACAATTACCGCAACAGGCGATGTTTCAAACGAATGACCTTTTGATGCGGGAAGGAAAAATTCCATTCAATCTTGAGTGCATAGGTGACATGCAACAATATTTATATAAAAAATCCGTATGGGGTGAGGATGCAGTCTATACAGGATTTCCGGGAGCAGAAGGAAACGGAAGAATATTTATTTTTGTCAACTGTTTCGCCATTAACAGTCAAAGCACGCACAAAGAAGAAGCATGGAAGTTTGTGGAAAGCTATTTTACTGAGGAAGGACAGAAAACGATTGCTCCCAATTGGAATTTCTCAATATTGCAAGATGTGCTGGATCAACAGCTTAGTGATAGCAGAAAGCAGGAATATTATCAGACATCGGATGGAAAAAGAGAGAAACTTCCTATTCTGACATACGAAATTGGCGGTACCTATGAAAATGTTTATGCGGCACAAGATGAGGATATACAGGATGTAAGGGAGATGATAAATAATACGAAGGTAATGCAACGCAGTGACCTTCCTTTCATAGGGATTACGCAGGAAGAGACGTTGTATTATTTTAATGGAGAAAAAAGTATAGAAGAAACAGTAGCGGCTATAAGGAATAAAATTGATGAAATGCCGAATGCAACAAATGCACAGACAGATAGGGATGTCGTTATCAATATAGGGGATTTTTCAGTTTCCTTATATGAAAGTGAGCAGGAAATATTGGGGAAGCTGGATAAGATGGGGCTGTTGTATGAAAAGGTTGAGGATTCGGATAACAAAAAATATAATTATTATTATAACGTAGGTGATGGGGAAGCTCAATTTGTACAAGTTTATTTTCTTGAAAAAGAATGTGTCAGAATAAGAATCAGCAGTAATGAAACATTCGCACATACCTCGAGAGGCATATATTCCGGAAATACTTATTCTCAAATGGTCGACCAATATGGAGATTCTTATGAAAAACATACTTATATGGGCAAAGAGAGATATACCATTTATCGTTATGCTTTAGGAGAATGTTTCCATGAATTCGGCATACCGGGGGAAGCGACCGGTGAAATCTATAATGTTGATGTTTATGTTTCCGGTCAGATGCCTATCTATGATTATGGAGAAGAGATTGTAGAGGATTAGAAATTTTTTGAAAATATGTAAAGCGATGAGACGGAGTATATGGAATGGCTGAATGCAAACGAAGGTAATGGTGAAGAGCTGGAGATTCCATATTTTTCATTTACGGAAGAAAATATTGCGAGAGAAGAAAATAGAAGATAATAGGGGAGGAACAAAAAGATGATAAAAAAGCAGAAAGTAGTATTTGCAGTTGTGGCAGGAGTGATTGGGCTGGGCATAATTTTATTTTGCATATTTTCGATGAAAAATCAGCATATAGACAGTACACCTGAAGAAAAAAGATGCCTGCCATGAGTGATACAGAAGACTATGAAGTACGTGAAAGTGATGAAAGCATTCAAAGCAGCGAAACAGAAGAAGATTATTATATGACATCTACAGGGGTAACAGCAGAGGAAGTGGAGCAATTTGCTGAAGAGATTAAGATTGATATTTTAAAGTACGATTGGGATGCGCTATCTGAGAAGATTTCATATCCTATTGTAATAAATGAAACTACGGTTAATAATCGTGAAGATTTTTTAAAACTAGATATTGATGGAAAGCTGAATCAGGAATTTGTAGAGGCTGTTCGCGCTGAAACATGCCGAAAAATGTTTTGCAATTGGCAAGGGGTGATGATGGGGGCGACCGGACAAATCTGGTTTGGAAATGTTGATAATGGAACAGGAACTTGGGAACTGTCAATTATCGGAATTAATAATATGCTCGAGACAGAATCGGAAAATCTGAATGCGGAAGAAACGATAGAGCCAAATCCGGAAATAGCAGAGGGCAGTGTGGACGAATTATCCATGGATGAGATCAAAGAATTGCTTTTTGGTGAGTGGAAAGTTACAAAATTGCTTGGCTTTACACACGTACAAAACGATTATACGAATTATCCGGAGGGGCATGATATCATAGGCAATCATATTGTGATAAATGAAGATGTATTTTCCAGTGAAGGGCTTGAAAAATATGAACGTTATCAATGCGAGATTTTAGAACCTTCTTATGAGGTATCTCCTATAAAAGAGCGTAATTTAATCTATTATAATGTAAAGGAAGCTATAAAAGAAGATCCGGAACTATATGATTGGATTCTGAATTATAATGAATTTCAGAATTTGGAAATAAGAGGCACGAGAGATGGAATAAAACGACAGCCTCCGGCAGTGGACATAATGATTTCCGGTAATACACAGTTTGTTATTCTTACGATGGATTGTGCTTTTTACCTGTTGGAAAAAGAATGATATTGTGATGATAATTGTGGGAGGAACAAAAGATGACCAAAAAGCAGAAAGTAGTATTTGCAGTTGTGGCAGCAGTGCTTGCAGTTGTGGCAGCAGTGCTTGTGCTGGGGATAATTTTGTCTTACGTATGCTATCATTTTATTTATGGGACAAGAATCACTTCCCGGGAGGGAGAAGCATACCACAAATTAGAAGGAAAGGGAGTATACAGCCCGTTAGCGGTGTTTCCTTCCGCAGATATGGATACCGTTTCACAGGATTTTTATTATCAGACCCGTGATGAAATCTTTGCGGCAACCTGCCAGATCTATTTGGAAAATCAATATACCAGGGAACAGTATGAGGCAGAAACAGAGCGTCTGCGGAATTTGGAATTTTCTTATCAGGATCAGACGAATATGCTCTATCAGGATGAAGAAAATTATTGCAGCGTTGCGTATGTGGCAATGGCAAATTGGACCGACCGATATGAATATGCCATCACGTTAGATGACAGTAATACCATTATTTATGTTTATCTGCAGAACATGGATGCGAAGGACATACATATGCAGTCTGATTACCTTCCGAAATATTTTCAGGATAATAATGCCGGAAAGCATCAGGATACAGACCCTATGACCTCGGATTACAGAAGCTTCTATGCGTTCCGGATAGGAGATCATTATATAGATTGCATGGATTTAGCGGATCAGATTGAAATCGCCGATACCGAGCCGGAGACTCAGGCAGAGGCTGTAGCACAGGAAGTTGAGACGCCGGAATCTCAGACGATTGTTTCGGATACATCTGAAGAAAAAGACACGAGCAGCATGCTCATTAATTCTGAGACTGAAATAAGTGCAGATTTAGATGGAGATGGGAAAGACGATAAAGTGCGCATTGAAAATTACGGCGATATCGATGACTTAGCAAAAGATGGTACACGGCTCATAGCGAATGTGAATGGCGCAGATGTGGCAATAAAAGATTATGAAACATATGTTTATGGTTCAACGATTACTACCGGTGATTTATCAGGAGACGGTAAAGCGGATGTATTATGGGATAGATACATCTTTGGGAGTAATTATGGTGCTGTTACAATTTCGATTCTGCATTTAGAGGATACCGGATGGGTAGAATATCCAAATAATTTTATTTACAATCCAAACATTGATTTAGAACAGCCGGATGGATTTGGTGGTCAGGAAATGTACATTGGAGCAACCTTATTTGAAAAAGACGGAAAAACGATGGTCCGTTTTATTTCTCTTCTGGAGGATAATATTAATGGCGATACCATGAAATGTACAGAGGTATCTTATCGGAAAGATGGGTGGTATATAGAAGACGTTAGGTTAATTGATAATTATTACAGAGACGGGAAAGGCGACGAATTATTAGCGCCACAGTATGATACACTGAGGATAACAGGAGAAGTGGCTGGGAACGAGGATAGAAAAATAGTATACGAGATAGCAAAAGAATTTTCTGAGGCCTATTTTCAGGGTGATTCGGAAACAATTAAAAAGTATTTAGTGGAAGATTACAGTGGAACACTGGATACATATACAGATTCTCGAGAATCTAAAGGAACAGAAACTGTTAGTATAAATGAGATAAAAGGATTAGCGGATGTGGGGGATGAAACAGGGGTAACCTATACAGTGCAGGCGGAATTTTTGCCGGCAGGAGAAGACTCCTTGTTTTATCTTTTTATGGACTTTGAGAAGCAAGAAGGCGGATGGCGGATAAGGACATACGGATTAGAAAAATAAGAGCTTAAGGAAAGCACACAAAAATTTAAACTTTTCAATATGCAGTTGACACAGTCAGTGAATTGCCATATTCTAATTATAGAGAGGTCTCCATTAACCTTTGGTAATCAAGCCATAAAGAGATGAACATTAACGAGTGGGAAGATTCGTCTTCCCACATTTTTTAATCCAGTATTATGTGTGCACTAGGGGAAAAACTAATAAAAATGCGTACTCACCGGTTCAGCCACCACACCCCCAGATTCAGATACCCCGCGAACGCCACCCACACCAGATAAGGCAGCATCAGCCATGCGGCAGGCTTCGAGATGCGGTAAAAGGCAACGGTAGTGGCGATGATCAGGATCCACAGAGCGACCAGCCACAAAAAGGCGAAAAGATACCATCCCAGGTTGAAGAACCAGATGGACCAGAAAAAATTAAAGATAAGCTGTACAGCATACAGGGTGAGGGCTTTCGTGTCCTCACCTTTTTGCAGGACAACGAGATAAGAGGCGATTCCCATGAGGACGAACAGGATGCTCCACACCACCGGGAAGAGCCACATGGGCGGCGTCAGGGGAGGCTGATTCACTGTTTCAAAGGCTTTCATACCGTCTTTGGTGATCCAGGCGGAGAGTCCGCCTGCCGCCAGAGGGATGGCAACGGCAGTGATGAGGTTTTTCCAGTGAATATTGTGAAATTTGTCGGAGAATTGCATGGGAGCCTCCTTTGAAAATACGATTTTGCATGTGTCAATATCCGTGTATTTCTGATTAGTATTGTATGAAAATGAGATAAAAATTATGTGTCTAGCTATAAAATGAGGACAAAAATTTGGGACTATCGGCAAACGGAGGTTTTGGTGTATGATTAAGAGTGTAATAAAGCATTATGACTATCAGAAACAGGAAATATCCAAGAAAAGGTAATAGGTAACATAGATATGAGCACAGAACACACACAGGGTTCCCTGACAAAAGAGGCAATCCGGCTGGCGTGGCCGGCGGTCTGCGAATCCTTTTTTATCGCACTGGCGGGTATGGTGGATACTTTTATGGTGAGTACGCTCGGAGCCAATGCGGTGGCAGCGGTAGGGCTGACCACACAGCCGAAGTTCCTGGGGCTGGCACTGTTCATCGCAGCGAATGTAGCAATCTCCGCCCTGGTGGCGAGACGATTTGGAGAGAAGAGGCAGCAGGCGGCCAACGAGATTCTGGTGATGACGATCTGCTTTTGCATAGTGGCAGCAGTGATCATCAGCGCACTGACGGTAGGATTCGCGGATCAGATCATTGAATTCTGCGGATCGAGTGAGGACACGCATGCCATGGCAGCGAGATACTACCGGATCATCATGGGTGGCATGATCTTCAATGTATTGTCCATGGGAATCAATGCGGCACAGCGCGGCGCGGGCAATACGATGATCGCCCTTAGGACGAACCTGATCTCCAATCTGGTGAATATCTGCGGCAATTACCTGCTGATCAACGGCCATTTCGGATTCCCGGCACTGGGAATCACCGGAGCCGCCATTGCTACGGTATTCGGTACGGTAGTGGCATGCGTGATGAGCATCATCTCGATCTGTCCGAAAGAAGGATTTATCAGTATTCCGTATATGATCGAACATCACATCAGACTGCGGTTGGAACCGCTGTTGGAGATCATCAAAGTCGGCTATTCCGTGTTTATTGAGCAGGTATTGATGCGTATCGGATTCATGTCGACTGCTATGATGGCAGCGAAAATGGGTACGGAAGCCATGGCGGCACACCAGGTAGGCATGAATATCCTCGGTCTGACGTTTTCATTCGGTGACGGTATGCAGGTAGCGGCGGTGGCGTTGATCGGCCGGAGTCTGGGCGAACGTGACCCGGAGAAAGCGAAAAGCTATGGAGCTATCTGTAGACGTATCGGTATGGGAATCTCTGTTGCACTGGCGGTTATCTATTTCTTCGGAGGGGAGACCATCTACCGGATGTTCTTTAGAGAAGAAAATATTATTACGTACGGTGTGAATATTATTCATTGCATTTGTATCATTGTCCTGTTCCAGGTGTCTCAGGTCATCTACATGGGATGCCTGCGCGGCGCGGGAGATACCGCATACACGGCAGTAGCTTCTACGATCAGCGTTACTTTGATCCGTACGGCGGCATCCTATATTTTCGGGTTTACTCTGGGACTGGGAATGACCGGTATCTGGATGGGTATTCTGGCGGATCAGGTATCCAGATTCCTGTTTGCGTCGATTCGGTTCCGACAGGGAAAATGGGTGACAATTAAGATTTAATGAGCGCAGGTAATGAGCTTATGATAATAACAAAACTCCCGGAGCAATATCGCACCGGGAGTTCTTGCTTTCAAATAACATGCAATGATTCACTGTGAGTTTTATTTCGTCTTCAATGTCTTTTTCATAGCAGTGAAAGTCTCTGCACTGATCACATGCTCGATCCGGCAGGCATCCTCAGCAGCAACGGTGGGATCCACACCGATGGAAGTCAGCCAGTCCGTAAGAAATGTGTGACGTTCATAGATTTTCTCTGCAATTTCCCGCCCCTTATCCAGCAGGGTGATGTAGCCTTCCTTGTCCATTTCAATATATTCCCCATTGCGGAGATTCTTCATAGCTACGCTGACGCTGGGCTTGGACACACCCAGATCGTTGGCAATATCAATGGAACGGACCACACCGTTCTTTTTCTTCAGCACTAAGATCGTTTCCAGATAATTCTCAGCAGATTCCTGTATTTTCATGTAATGACCATACCCTTCCCATACATAGCATTTTGAACCGAAATACCTGCTCTACATGTGGAAACTTAACCATCCGCAGGCATTACAATAAGAATAGCAGAAAAGGGTAGGAAATGCAAGATTTCAACTTAATGAGAAAAAATATCAATAAGAAATTCCTACGAGATTTCTATGAAAAAAATCGAAAAAATATATTGACAGTAAAAAAGGGTTAGTATATACTAACCACGTGAATTGAGAATGAATCTCATTAAGAGCTAATGAGAAACCACAAGCAGTTCAATACTATTGAAGGGAAGGAAGTGTGTATGATGCCCCTGAGTATGGTAGGTGCCGGTGAAGAGAACACGATCCAGAGGATCGGCGGCAAAGAGGAGACGAGGAAGTTTTTAGAGACCCTCGGATTTGTAGTAGGTGGTAAAGTGACAGTTGTGTCCCAGACCGAAGGCAACCTGATTGTGAATATCAAGGAATCAAGAGTAGCCATCGGCAAGGATATGGCCAATAAAATCATGGTGTAGCGGGCAGCTGTACCAAAAGATGCTAATAGGAGGAGAAAATGAAGACATTGAAGGAAGTTCCCTGCGGACAGACCGTAAAGGTGACTAAACTGAATGGTGAAGGTCCTGTCAAGAGACGTATCATGGACATGGGCATTACCAAAGGTGTTGAGATCTATGTGAGAAAGGTTGCTCCTTTGGGAGATCCCGTGGAAGTAACTGTCAGAGGCTATGAGCTGTCTCTTCGTAAGGCAGACGCTGAGATGATTTGCGTTGAGTAAATGATCTTTTTTTTAGCAGGAAGGTTAGCTGAAACTAATTAGTGAAAGCTAATCACATGAGCAAAAAGGAAGCTCTGAAAGAGCGTTTTGCGAATGGGGTCTGAATAGTTATTAAATGATTTTAGAGGAAAGAGGTAGAAAAATGGCAATTAAGATTGCACTTGCAGGTAACCCTAACTGCGGTAAAACGACACTTTTCAATGCTCTGACCGGTTCCAACCAGTTCGTAGGTAACTGGCCCGGCGTAACCGTTGAGAAAAAGGAAGGTAAATTAAAGAAGCAGTACGGTGGTAACGGTGATGACGTGATCATCATGGACTTACCCGGTATTTATTCCCTGTCTCCGTATACTCTGGAGGAAGTGGTAGCACGTAACTACCTGATCGGTGAGAGACCCGATGCAATCCTGAACCTGGTAGACGGTACCAACATCGAGCGTAACTTATATCTGAGCACACAGCTGATGGAACTGGGTATTCCCGTTGTCATGGCTGTCAACATGATCGATATCGTGAACAAGAACGGCGACAAGATCAACGTAGGCAAGCTTTCTGAGAAGCTGGGCTGCCCCGTTGTTGAGATCTCCGCTTTGAAACTGACCGGTATCGAGAATGCTACCAGGAAGGCGATCGAACTGGCACAGAAGAAGAGTGCAGCAGCTGCGGTACATAAATTCGCGCCTGAGGTTGAGAGCGTGATCGAGACCGTAGAGAAGAAACTGACCGATGTTCCCGAGGAACAGAAGAGATTCTTCGCTATCAAGCTGTTAGAGAAGGATGACAAGATCCCCGCACAGATGAAGAGTGTTCCCGATGTATCCGCAGAGATCAAGCAGTTGGAAGCTGCTATGGATGATGACACTGAGAGTATCATCACTAACGAGAGATACACATACATCTCCTCTATTATCAAAGAGTGTTACACCAAGAAGGAAGGCCAGAAGTTAACGACTTCCGATAAGATCGATAAAATCGTGACCAACAGATGGCTGGCACTGCCGATCTTCGCAGTGGTTATGTTCATCGTATATTATGTATCCGTAACTACCGTCGGTACCTGGGCTACCGACTGGGCAAACGATGGCGTATTCGGTGATGGCTGGCATCTGTTCACCATCGGAACCGGTGCTTATGAAGAAGCAGCCGAGCCTTATGATGATGCAATGAACGTGATCAACGCATTCGTAGAAGCTGACGGCGATGAAGCTCTGGCAGCAGTCATCGACAGCGAGTCTGAGGACTATGATCCCGCAGCAGCAGTAGCAGCTGTTCAGGAGTTCGCGGCAGGCATCGATGCATCCGCTACCGCAGAGTATACTCTGGAAGATGAAGAGACTCTGGCAACCGAGGATGTTACTTACACCGGTGCTGAGCTGGCAGAGGCAGTTGATGTATACGCAGCAGACGGCGGAGAAGCTCCCGATCCCGCTGACTACGGTATCTGGGTACCCGGTATCCCCGTACTGTTAGAGTCTGGTCTGGATGCGATCGGATGTGCCGACTGGCTGAAAGGGCTGATCCTTGACGGTATTGTAGCCGGTGTCGGTGCAGTACTTGGTTTCGTACCCCAGATGCTGGTACTGTTCATCTTCCTGGCATTCCTGGAGTCCTGTGGTTACATGGCACGTATCGCCTTCATCATGGACCGTATCTTCCGTAAGTTCGGTCTGTCCGGTAAATCCTTCATTCCTATGCTGATCGGTTCCGGATGTGGTGTCCCCGGTATCATGGCTTCCCGTACCATCGAGAACGACAGAGACCGTAAGATGACGATTATGACTACCACATTTATTCCTTGTGGTGCTAAGCTTCCTTTTATCGCCATGGTAGCAGGTGCTATCTTCGGCGGCGCAGCATGGGTTGCCCCTTCCGCATACTTTTTGGGAATTGCAGCAATCATTTGTTCCGGTATTATCCTGAAGAAGACCAAGATCTTCGAGGGCGATCCCGCTCCTTTCGTTATGGAGCTTCCTGCTTACCACTGGCCTACCGTTGGTACGGTACTGCGCAGCATGTGGGAGCGTGGCTGGTCCTTCATCAAGAAGGCCGGTACCATCATCCTGCTTTCCACCATCGTTGTATGGTTTACTACTTACTTCGGATTCACCGAGGAAGGCTTCCGTATGCTGGCTGAGGATGAGATCGATATGAGTATCCTGGGCAAGATCGGTCAGTGTCTGGCATGGATCTTCATCCCTCAGGGCTTCGGTAACTGGCAGGCAACCGTTGCATCCATCACCGGTCTGGTAGCAAAGGAGAACATCGTAGGTACTATGGGTATCCTCTACAGCGCAGGCGAGGGTTCCGTATATGCTAACATGGCAGCTACCTTCACTGTAGCAAGCGGCTATGCATTCCTGGCATTCAACCTGCTGTGCGCACCTTGCTTCGCAGCTATGGGTGCGATCAAGCGTGAGATGAACAATACCAGATGGTTCTGGATCGCTATCGGATATCAGTGCGGTCTGGCATATGTGGTATCCCTGTGTGTATATCAGATCGGTACGCTGATCACCACCGGTGCTTTCGGTATCGGCACTGTAGTAGCATTCCTTCTGATCATCGGCTTCATTTATCTGCTCTTCCGTCCTTACAAGGAGAGCACCACTCTGAAGGTTGACACCGAGAAGGTTGCTTAAGTAAAATAAATGATAGAACTTTCCCACAGGTGTCCGGCGTGACTGCTTGCAGGCAAAGCCAGATACCTGTGAGGGAAGTAAACAGATAGAAACGTAACATTACTTGCGGATCTTCGATAAGAGGATCCGCAGGATTTCAAAATAAGAGTAAGGAGGCAGTCTATGGGAACCGTAGTTGTATTGGCGATACTGGCCGGTGTAGTCGCATTGATTGTCCGCAAAATGATAAAAGACAAAAAGAATGGAAAATCCATTCAGTGTGGCGGTGACTGCAGCCACTGTGGAGGTCATTGTGGACACTAAGGAACAGGTAAGCTATCAGACCACGAAAATGCAGAGAGAGATCATATTGACCAAGCTGAAAGAAAAAGGCTGCCGTATTACGAAGCAGCGACTTCGGCTGATTGATATTATCCTCCAGAATGAATGCTCCAGCTGTAAGGAAATCTTCTACCGGGCATTGGAAGAGGATGACAAGCTGGGAGTTGCAACCGTATACCGCATGGTCAATCTCCTGGAGGAGATCGGTGCCATCAGCCGCAAGAACATGTATAAGGTAGCTTACTCTGAAAATTGTATGATGGAAAATGCCTGTACCATTGAGTTGGATGACGGTTCTATACATCATCTTTCAGCAAAAAAATGGAATTCCGTGATCCGGGCGGGACTCAAGTCCTGCGGATACCTCGTAGACCAGAGGGTGAGTAACGTGACGATCAGGCCGTGTGAGTGTGCGGAACAGGTATGCTAGAAATTAGAAATAAGTAAAAAACCGATGTGGGGCAGGAGGTCTGGATGGACAGAGCTGTTTCCTACATCGGTTTTGTTTATATGGGTGGCAGGATAATACTAATCTGCATGAAATTTTGACAGATATTGCAGCAAAAAGGAAGCCTCGTGGAGGTAATTTTGCGAATGGGGTTCTGAATAGTTATTTTTTGAAAGAAAACAATAAGGAGAGTGAAAAAATGGGAACATATATGATATGTGGAATATTGATCATAGTGATCGTGGCAGCATTACTGGGATCCAGAAAGCACTTCAAGGGAGAAGGCGGATGCTGTGGCGGAGGCGGAGATGTGAAGATCAAGCCGAAGCACTTAGACACTATCGTAGCGACCAAAAAGCTTCATATTGAAGGAATGTCCTGTGTGAACTGCCAGAATCGCATTGAGAATGCCCTCAATGGCATGGCCCAGGTCAATGCTAAGGCAAGCTTTAAGAAAGGCGAGGCGGTCGTAAAACTCGGCGCAGATGTTCCCGAAGAGGAACTGTGCGAGGCTGTGGAAAAGCTGGGATATAAAGTTACTTCTATTGAATTGATGTAAATTGAGAGTTAGTGAAATACATTGGCAAAATCCACGAACTCCCGGAGCATGC
>ERZ834798.548-NODE-548-length-43695-cov-8.809189_pt1 | contig 43695 bp, 55 predicted proteins | sample MGYA00519689_ERZ834798 | MGnify/ENA primary metagenome ERZ834798 (study PRJEB31850, sample SAMEA3708761) | human gut metagenome | biome: human gut; feature: human-associated habitat; material: faeces | place: China | collected 2014 ...
CGTCCTGCGCCAACTGCTCCACGGCACACGCGCCGTCCCAACTCCACAGCTTACGCACCTCAGTCATGGTGACCTCGGAGCCGTTGCGTTCTTTGATCTTGCCGAAAAACACGCCTGCGCGGTCGCAGCGAACGATGTAGTCCTGATTGTTCATGACGAAATTCCTCCTGATTTTTGTTAAAATTTGAAGCTCTCTCTGAGCTTGATTCCGTTAACCTCTGCCTCCGCCGTAAAGTAGCGGTGGCGCTCGTTGATGTAGACGACGCGCCCGTGCGCAGTCGTCTCTTTCGTGGTAACGCTCATAATGCCGTTGCTGCCCTGAAATGCGGCAGGCTTCCAGCTAAATGGGTCACCGATGTACATGGTCATTCCTCCCTAATGTCTCCTCCCCATTGCTCCGCCATAGCTTTGGCGATGCCGGGGAAGGTCTTGCTTCTAACCTTTGCTTTCCGACTATATGTATCTTCCCATGTGCGGTTTTTGCCACTTGGTAGTTTCCCAAACAGTTTCCCGTTGTCAGGTTTCGCCAGCCCGTTTGTCCGAAGCGGATGTAGATTCACCAACCATAAGCATGTTGCCTTTGTTACATAGTTTTCTACATCGTTTTCGCTCTCTGCAAACATATACGGGTGAATCGTCTGGTCTGCGCTTCGGAACGCCGTATTCATAAAACCTACCGGATTCTCCACGGCAATCCTTTCAGCATTTGCCAACAAAAATTTCATAAAAAACACTGCCGATAGTCCCCTGTTCTTCCAACGCTCAACAACGTACTCTGATGAACGATACTTCAGTGAAAAATGGATTCCGGCAACATTGCTGAGGTATGTACAAGGCGGGTGCGCGATCAGCAAGTCCCATTTGCCGACGTCATGCGTCTCCCCGTCCATGGTAGTCACTTGCCCCCCCTCGATGGCCTTAAGCGCATCACCCATAATATGCCACTCTGGGTGTCCGCCGGACGGCTCCTGAATGTCGCATGAATATGCCTCGTGCCCCAATGCCCGGAAAGCCTTACACACTTCTTGTGATTCCTCGCAGGCAACTAAAACCTTCATCTCAATACCTCACTCCGATGTAATCCAGAACCCGACCATAGCCAAGACCCTTTTCGTTTGGCTTCCACAACCCATCCGCGGGGTCAAACTCCCCACCGCCGATGCAAAACTCATAGTGCTTCGGGTGCGTGTGCTTCATGCGCTCAAAACGGTTTTCTCCTTTTTCGAGATGCGCGCCAAATGCGCAAAACATACATCCTGTTCGTTGGCATCCCGTGCAGTGCAGTGGCCTTTCGATGAGCGTCGACGGATAATCATTCTCGCCGTCGCTCGCCACGATGTCGCCGTATACGCTGGCGATAGGGATATGCCGGTCTAAGATGAACCGTAGCACGTCCTGCTCCGTCCAAAAGCTCATGGGCTTGCTCATAGGGCGCTTGCCGTCAAAGGCGTTGCAGCCCGTGCGCTTCCACTCTTTTTCTCGCTGCTGGCTCTCGCTCGCCATCATCGCGGTAAACGGCACGCAACCGCTCACGGACTCTAACTGCTTGGCGGGTGCTTTTTTCATCACGTCGCAGCACTGCTCACTAATATGGAACGGCGCGTCCTTGAGATAATGCCACTTGTCCGCCAGTTTCATCGTCGAGCAGTACACGCCCTGCCGGTTGTAGCCAGTCAGGTACAGATTGACCGTTGCATCGTTTTGCCCGTGCGCGTTTTGCAGATCGCGGATAAAGCGCGCCTGTTTTTTGCCGATGACGGGATAGCCGTACCTTGTCAACACCTGTTGGATGTTCATCTTTGGGCGCAGCCGCACAAGCTCAACGGTGATTCGTGGGAACTCTCCACGCAGCCAATCCGTGTACTCGTTGACGAACTTCTGAATTTCTGGATATTCCAGCCCCGTGTTCACAAACGCCAAGTTCAGCTCCCACAGCGGTGTCCTGAAGCTCGACAGGTAACGCGCAACCAGATATGCAAGCACGGTGGAATCCTTGCCGCCGGAGAACGACACATAGCACTTTCCGTTCCACGCGGTGTACCATTGATCGATCTTCTCATAGCTCAAGATTTCCTTGTCCTGCAAGTCGAGGGCTAAAAGCTGTTTCGCCGCCTCCTTCGGAATCGGCTGATTGCTATACCCTTCCATCACGTCCCTCGCATTCCCCAAACAGCTCCCGGAACGTCTGGCCGGTCAAATCCTCCAACGCGAGAAACGCCCGCACGGTCACATCCACGTCGCCCTTGACGTAGCGGCTCACGTTGGTTGGCGAAATCCCGGTCACCTCGGCAAGCGTGGTCTGGTTGTAGTCGGTCTTCTCTAATGCCGCTTTGAGCCCCGGATACGGGCAGCGCTCCCACGGCGTTTTTGACATTACAAATCTCGGCACAGTCTCTTTCTCTCCTTCCCAAAATACATTTGGCTTTCCTCGTCGCTCCACTTGGTCCAGACGCAGACGTAAAGCGTTCTGGCGTTCGGATTCTTTTTCTGCTTCGCAAGGCTGTGTGAAACTGATGACAGCCCGACGCCGCAAATCGCGGCAAGCTCAGTCGGAGAATCCGCGATATACACAGGTGTATCTGCATGGGCGTGGTCGAGCTTCATGTAGATCGGTCTCCATTTCATCTTTTTTGTCTCCTCATATCTCGCCCGCGCCGCGTCTTAAATCCGCGTGCGGTCAAAAAATCGTCGCCTGCATGGTATTCGGCCTCTTTCTGCGCCGCGTATTCCTTAGTCTTTGCCAAGTCCGCCTGATAGTACGGGCACTCGCTGTGGCAGCCGGGATGCCTCACAGGCGGCTTGCAGAAGTGGCAATGTTCAAACGCTGCCATCTCACACCTCGCGGATCGTGATGCCGAACTTGTCCTGCATCAGTTTCTTTTTCAGCAAGTAGTCTTTCGTTTTCATGCCCTTTGCGTCCTCGACCTCACGCAGCCAATACACCGTGCCGTTGCGGTCTGGCTCGGTCGCCCGCTCGTAAACAAAATCCGCTCGGTAGACCATCGGCTTGATGCGTTTGCCCTCGATGGTCTTGTAGCCCTCAACGAGCGTGAAATTGGCTTGCAACCGCAAATCGCGAATCTTGCCCATCGCTCGCAGCACTTTCAGCTCGGCAAACCGCGCCGCCTCGCGCTCGGAATCAAACTTGATGCCGTCGCGCACGACCTTGCGGTTTCCGTACTTGCTTTTTTGGGGCTTCTGCGTGCCTGCCAGCTTGTCAAGCACCTGCTTCTGCGCCTGCGGCCCGAGCCGCGCAAGGTCAGCTGATGTCAGCGCCATCGTTGGACTCCTGCAAATCGCCCTGGGGCGCGCTCTGCGCGTTTTTATCCTCTACGGGTGCCATTTCACGTTTTTCGTATTCCGAGCGCTCCTGCGTGCTCTCAGGGGCATTCCCGTCGGCTTCCCGCTTACTGTCCGCAGGGTCATCCCGCAAACCGACACCGATGATGTAGTTTTCGCCATCCCTTCTGGCATGCACTTCGTACTTGCGATAGGTTTCCCGTGCGTCGAACTTCGGCAGCATCAGACGTTTGCCGATGACCGCCCCCGTATCGGGGTCTACTGCGTCCTCACCGTAGGAAATCGCCACCTGCGCAAGCAGCGCGTCGGTTGCAATGCTGATCTCGGCAACGCCGCCGGCTCGCTGGGAAAGCTGCGCGTTCAGCTTCATCAGGTCGCCGCAGCGCTTTTCGTAGCGGCCAATCTCGTGTTTGAGCTTCTTGATCTTGTCTCTGTTTCTTTCGCTCATCGGTTCTCCGTCCTTTCGTAGTGCAGCGTCAGCGCCCGGGCGATCGGGCAGCGCCGCCATTCTTCGTTGGCGCAGTAGCGCCGCGTATATTCGTCCAGCTCTTCTTTTGGCAGCTTGACTTGTGCGCCCTCGCAGTTGAGATAGTCGCGGTAGTCCCGCGAGTAAAACGGGCACTTGAAAATGCCCCCGCGATACCCGCTCACGGCGCACCGCCTGCCAACACCGATTTTACGTGCCTCATGCGCTGATTTGCCTTGTCGCGTCTCATGCTATCGCCCTTGAATACCAGCGGCGTGCACATCTCGAGGATGCGGTCATAGATGCGCTGATAGGTCATGTCTTTCGGCCTGCACAGCTCGTCAAGCGTCAGATTCGTGGTGACGATCAGTGGCTTTTTTGCCTTGTAGCGCTCGTCAATGACCGTGTATACCGTTTCCATCGCATACTCACTGCTGCGTTCCGCGCCGAGATCATCGATCACCATCAGCGGGTAATAGTGCACCTGCTCGATGATTTCCTGCTTGTCGTATCCCGCGTTGAGGATTCGCGGAAAGCTCGTAATCATCGCTGGAATTCCGCGATCAATCAGCTCGTTGGCGATGCAAGCCGCCGCGAAGGTCTTGCCGTTGCCGGTGTTTCCCCACAGCAGCAGCCCATTGTTCTCGCGCCGCATATCGTCCCACGCGTCGGCGTAACGCTTGCACTTGACGATCTCCTCGCTCATCGTCGCCTTGTCGAACCGGCACGCCGTCAGGCTCTTATCGCGGATACCGTCAGCACGCAGCGTTTCGATGCGTAGTCTCTTTTCGCGGTCAGCGCGGGCTTTCTTCTCCGCCTCGTACTCTCGTGCCGCGCAAGCGCATTGGCACCCGACAAGGCGGACGTTCCCGCCGATGGGGACCCGGCACTGCTTCGGTGTGTTGCAATGGCCGCAGTACAGCAGCCCGTCTTTCTCGTAGTCGACCAGATCACGCACAGGCTCGGCCTTTTTCGCGATGCTGTCGATCAATGCGTCAACGTTCATAGGCTTCCCTCCGTGTTGCCGTAGTCGTAGACAAACGGCTTATTTTGCGGCGCTTTGCCGCCCTTGTCCTGCTCTCTGGCAAGCCAAGCAGTAATGAAACGCTTAATCCCTCCGCGTGTCTTTCGCTTGGCAGGGTTTGAATCGCACCAACCTGCCATGTTTCTGAGCTGTTGTACGACGTCAACGTTCGGATAGAGCTGCGACCATTTGGCCCTGTCATTCTCCGACACGTCGAAAAAAGTCCCGTCATTCAGCGGCAAAGAAATCACCGGCGGCGCGTCAGCCGCTTGCGGCTCAGCGCATAATATGTACTCTTCTTTACTCTTCTCTACTCTACTTTTCTCTACTTTACTTTGTCGTTCGATGTCAGCATTTTTTGAAAAAATGTTTACATTTTTCGCAGAAATGTAAACATTGGGCAAAATTTGGGCAACATCAACCAGAAGGATGTTGTAATCGACTTCAAGAGTTTTACGGCGGCTGACTGCCTCGAAGTACCTTTCTTGTATGCCTTTAGAGGTCAATACGTGGTACTTGTCATACTTCTCTTTGTCGAACATCCCTCGTCTGATAGAAGCCTCTATTATTTCGGAAACGACGCTCCCACCCAACCCGACCTTGCGGGCGAACAAAAGCGCAACCTCCTCTGTCCATTCAATGTAGTAACCCGCCTTGCCGTAAATCTCTTGCAGCAAGTGAACGACTACACCAAATCCTGTCAAGCCAAATTCTGCTTCTATCAGTTCAAACTTTGCGTTCAATGTGACATCAAGCGGAAAGTAATCGATCCCGCTCTTTGCCATCGCTCATTCCTCCTCGTGAGGAATAATGCAGTGCCTTACCCCGAACTCGGAAAGCGTTCCGGATAGTTTAGCTGCGTCCATCATGAGGATGTCTTCTACATAGATCAATGCAACGCACGGTTCCGTGAGGGCGACAACCAAATTGTCTCCCTCGTAAATCAAAACGTCGTATGTGTTCATTTAGCCCCTCCATCAGAACGGCAATTCGCCGTCGTCCTCGCTGATCTCTGCAAAGCCGCCTGCGGTGCTCTCTACGGCGAAATGCGGCGCGGTGGTATCATTCCCTCCGAGCGCCTGTTGTCTGCGAAATACACGCTGTCAGCCTGCACCTCGTAGCTCCTGCGCTTATTGCCGTCCTTGTCCGTCCAGTCGCGCATCTGCAAGCGCCCCTCGACGCCGATCAACCGCCCGCGTCCAGAGTAGTTACAGAGCACCTCTGCCGTGCCGCGCCACGCGACAACGTCAATCCAGTCTGTGCCGCCCTCCTTGCCGTTGCGATCAACGGCAAGAGGGAACGACACAACGGATACCCCGCTGTACGTCTTTTTCAGCTCCAAGTCACGCCCGATGCGTCCCATCAGGCACACGCGATTCATGCTCACTGTGCGTCACCGTCGCTTTCGATGACCTCGCCGGTCGTCTCGTCCACGGTGTAGTTCTCCGCCTCGATGACCGTATCATCGCTCACGGAATACATGTCCTCGCTGATCTTCGTTTTGATGGTCTCGTCCTGCGCCACCGCGCGGACAAAGTCGCTCTTGAGCGGCGCATACTTGAGCACGCGCTTGAGCACAGTCTTCTTCGCCATCTCCTCGAAGTTCGTTTGCCACGGCCCGTTGCTGTAGGCCTTGGAAAAGCGCTTCGCGTGGTTGCGAACGTCCTCAACGCTCATCACGTCATAGCCAAAGCCACCGTCCTTTGTGCGAAACATTGCGTAGATGAATTTCGGCTCGCCGCGCTCGCCGCATGCGGGCTTGTGGTTGAGCTTCGGCTCAAGGCCGAAGGAATATTCAAACTCGTCGTTCTCGTAAACGACCTGCGCCTGAATAATGCTGACCTCACCGCTGCGGTACGCAAGGTCAATGAGCCCCTTGTATCCCAGTTGGAATTGGCATTCCAGTTGACCGTGATTACGGTACGGAATCAGGTACGCCTGCCCAAGCGGCGTGTTCGGCTCCATGCCAAGCTGTGCCGCCGTCATCATCGCGCCGAGGAAGCTCTGCGGCGTGGTCTGCGCAAGCTGCTTGTTTGCACTCAACGCGGAAAGCGTGATGCGCGTGAAGCGCTCCGGCGTGATGACGCTCGGCAGCGCCTTTGCGATCTCACCCTCCATCTGCTTGATGTACTGCTGCATCGTGGGATTGCCTTTCTTTACAGCCTGCGCACCCTGCGCGTTCTGAATCAATCCTTCCTTCATCTTTCTTTGTCCTCCTTCACCGCAAATTTGCGGAAATTTGTCGTTTTGTAGTAACTGCTCAAGTCCATGTTTGGGTGATCCTTGGCAAACGCCCTCGCGTCGAATGTCTGTCGGCTCTGCGCCTTCCAGTCGACCGTGAATCGCCCGCAGTATCCGCGCTCATTGTCACCAAGGTCGTTCATGAGCTGCTGCTTGATGGCGTCCGCGCCCTTCTCGATGGCTTTCTTGCGGCTCATCAGGTATTGGTACTGCTCGAAAAGCCTCTCGCGCCCGAACAGCTCGACTTCACCGCCGCCTCCCTCGTAGATGGTCTCAAGCGCCTCGGTCGTGCTCGCATCACCGTCCATCGGCGGCGGGCTGTCAGCCTCCACGTAGTCGTGCCAGAAGTCCGCTGCACAGCGTTTCAACGCTGCAATCTCGTCGGGGCTGACATACACGCTGCTCTCGCACCATCCGGGAACATAGTCATCAGGGACGGTCGTGATCTGGTAGCAGTAAAAGCCCTTGCCCAGCACCAGCGCCGCCAAGAACCAGCGTTCCCAGCCCGTCACGGCGAGATATGTCACGCACTGCGCGTAATAGCTCTCTGGGAATTCGCCAACTGCATAGCGCTTCATGTTCAGCGCATTCGCGGTCTTGCATTCAAGGCCCGCGTGCCAACCAGCTGGTAACACCATACGGTCAATGTTCGCATGTAGGCACGGAGCCTCATCGTTACGCAGGATGTAGTTCACCTTGCGGACACGCAACCCTGTTTTTATCTCGAACCGAGTTGCGACGTAGCCCTCGAGGTCTCTCCCGATTCGCATCGCCTCATTCTCCGGCTCTTCGCCGATCCTGCCGGTCTTCTCCGCCCACACCGTATAGGGCGAACGGTATTTGTTCAGCCCCAGCACCGCGCCCATGTCGCTGCCGCCGAGGCTCTTCTTGCGCTCTTTAAGCCACTCCTCGCGGCTCATCCCGCGCGTCGATATCTTCTGCATCTTCATCTTTTGTTACCTCGATGTCTTCCGCCCCGCAGAAGGGGCAGCATAGTATCGTTTGCGTCTCCACGCCGCGCTCACCGTCAAGGTTCTCGTGCCTGCGCAAGACGTCGGGCTCGTCAAAGGTCAGCCCGCACCATCCACAGCGGTACATCACATCATCGCCGAGACCGCGATGAGCACCGCCGCCAGCAATAGGCAGATACCGGCAAAAAGCATCGCCTCATCGGCCTTACGCTGCTCTCTCGTGCGCTTGTCGTGTCGCCTCATCTTCTGCACCCCCTGTCGATAAACGGCAGCAGCTCATACAGCACCTTACACACCGCGCACGCGCCGATGACGGAAAGCCCCGTCGTGAAGTCGCAGCCGTTGAGCGCGATCACCGCAGCGGCAATGACGCCGAAAAACAGCGTATCGATCATGCCTCCACCTCGCGTTCCGCGATCCACTCGTTCACAAGGCGAGTGTAGATTTGGAAGATTCTGCGCTTGCCGCCGCAGATGCACACGCCGAAGGGGTAAACGCGCTGCTCAAGTCCGGCTGCCAGCGATTCGTTCGAAATGCTCAGCCCGTGTTCTCTCAGATACGCCGCGCACTCGTTCAAGTCCATTGTCTGGATCGTCTTCATGTGCGTTCCTCCTTGCTGTCCAATGCCGCTTGAACTTCACAGCTCAATTCCTCTTCCACGCGCCGTAACGCCATTTCAATCTGAATCAGTGCCCCGTAAAACCGGCAGTCTCCGGTCTCAGAGAGTTCTCCTTCTTGGAGTGCCCCTGCGATGCAGAGGGACAGTGTGTCGATCACACCAGAAAGATCGCACCCTATGGAATCGACTTTACCGGCAAAATCATTTATGCTCATTTGCGTGCTCCTTCCTCTCCAAGAAACTTCTGAATGAAATACTGCTGTCCTTTGCCGGTGACTTTCGTGGTCTTGCTCACCGTCACCGTTCCGTCAGAATGTGTGATCGCCGTTTCCTTAACGGTGAAAAGCCCCAAGTCCATTGATTTTTGCGTTGGCATATTGAAGTCCGTGCCGTTTCGGCGAATCAGATAGCCGTTTTCGCGCATCCAACGGAACAGTCGGTGCTGCCCGATGTCAACGCCGTTTTGTTTCAGCAGCTTCGCCAGCTCGCCGACGAGGATCGAAGTCTTGCTTGCGCTGACCGCATCGGCAAAAAGCACCTTCGGCGCGTCGGCCTCGACCTTGCTTTCAAGCCGCTTGAGCTTGTCCCCTGCGATTTGCAGCGCGCGAGCCATGACTTTCTCCGGGCTGTTCCAGTCCTTTTCGATTTGAAGAAAATACTGGCGGGCCTGCTTGCCCTTTTCATTGCGCTGGATCATGCAAAGCTCTTTCGCCATGTCGATGGTGAGAACCGCGTCCTGTGCAGGGCGCCCCCCGGTACTTTCGCTCAAAAATGAGCAGAAGTCTTCGCCCTCGGTGAACCCGTACTCGCACATTCTCGGGAACCAGTCTTTATAAGCCGTCTTCACTTCGAGAAAGTCGTGCAGGTCTCGCGCAGAGACCGCAGGGCGGTCATTGTTGTAAGTGATCTTGATTAGCTCGTTCATGCGTCCTCCTTATCCTCGGCGCGCCGTTCAATGATCGCGTCGATTGCGCCCTCCACTCGCTTTCGCGCATCGGGCGGCTTGCGCCTTCCGTTCAAGATCATGCTGATATAGGCTCTTGTCACGCCCATCTCAGCCGCGACTTCTTCAAACGAAATGCGGTTGGTGTGCATCTTTCCGACTGCACGGCCAGTCCATGCTTCAAGCAAAGCCATTCCTCCCTTTTCATTCTGTTAATTTTGTTGACTGCGGCAGGGAAGTTTGCTATACTGCTTTCGCGGGGTTATCTCCATAAAAGGGGGTGATCGCATGAGAAACGCAGCACATACTTCGTCCGAGCTCGCGTCGCTTGCTGGCAAGTTGATGCATCACGAGGACAAGGACGTTCGTTCTCTTGCCGCCATCGCCTTAGCTAACCGGCGAAAGTAGGTCAGCTAACAGGAGAAAAGATGAAGCTACTCGCACATTTTTGCCCCGCAGCCGCCTTGATGCTCACGCATCGGGGCGGCTTCCTTTTCCTGCCGCAGTCAAATTTGGGGTTGCATAAGTTAACTAACCGTGCTATTATGCAGATAGCCGAACCACATAAGAGCTTGACACGGACGAATGAATCGTCGGGGTCTGGTTTTATGTTCCCTTTTTCAACTCCACGTCCAAATTATACGGTTAGAATAGTTAGAAGTCAAGGCAAAATTGTTAACTTTTCTATCTTCGTCGATCTGTTCAAAAACGTCCTATGGAATTAACTACTTTTTACAAAAATTTCGTATCCCTCTGCACTAAAAACGGTCTGAACCCATCAGGTGTAGCCAAAGCAATCGGCCTTTCAAATGCTGCTGCGACCGGATGGAAAAAAGGGAAAATGCCAAATGATACTACTCGGGAAAAATTGGCAAACTATTTCCACGTGACTGTTGCCGATCTAATAGGGGACGACTGCGCAGAAAAAGAAGCCGCCGCCCCGAAGGACGTCGGCCTTTCCCCGATGGAATCTCAGTTAATGGAATATGTCCGCACACTTACGGACGATCAAAAGAAGATGCTGCTGGCACAGTTGCAGGCGCTAAAGAATCAAGAATGATACGTTTCTGTTCATCGCTGAGATCGCGGAACGCCTGTAAGATTTCGCTGTCGATGTCTTTCATCTATGTATCCTCCGTATGTAAATAGTTTCACTTATCATATACCGCGCCGAGGTTCATTTCACCACGGCGGAATGGTTTTAGGAGGTCTTGTGCATGGGATTGTATACCGACCCGAATTACTTTGAAAAGCAAGCGCACTACCAGCACCGCAAAGTAAAGAAAGTCATTAAGGCGGTGTCCTCTAAGTCAAAGCAGCCTGCCCCTGATGAGGCGGTATCAGAAACCTCGACGCAGGTTGAGCCGGAATCCGCCTCACGCGATATCCATGATTATCCCGTTGAACCAACAGTTGATGAATTTGACGAATCTCCCGGCCTAACTCAAATGACGCAAGAAGAATACGACGCGTTCATGATGGGAATGACCGTCGAGCAATACCGCGTCTATCGTCAAATGGTTTTAGAAAACGAAGCCAAGCGAAACAGGCAGAAGCAGCCAAATAGGAAGCGGCGCTCTCCGGAAGTTGATCTTCTGCTGGCAGCATTGAAACCATTGTGCTTCGCGCTCGTCATCTGCGGGGTCATCTGGATTTCAATCGAAAAAGATGTCCCTTTGAAAGAATCTGACATGAATGACACCCCACCAATAAAGTCAACAACTGAAACAACTGGCGGCGGGGGCGGCAGGCTCGTTCCATTGCAGCCTGTGCCCATTCAAAACGGACAGATTGTCACATATCCGTCTGGCGATCAGGTCGCACCTTTGACAGTACAAACCGCCGGCGGCTCAAATTTCTATATCGTGCTAAACCCAATCGACAGAGAGGCAATATCTAACGGAGCGATGTCTTTCCTCGTGTCGGCAAAAAGTGCCGAAGTAGATGTTCCTCTCGGGACATACGAAATCTATTATGCGTATGGTTCGGACTGGTACGGGAAAGAATATAAGTTTGGTGAAAACACCGAGTACTTCAAATGCAACGAAATGTTTGAATTTACCGCAGATGACGAGATGGTTTACGGTTGGACGCTTACTCTCTATAAAGTATCCAACGGGAATATGAGCACTGATATAGTGCCAAAAGATTCTTTCCCGGATATTTAAGTAAAAGCCCTCGCCGCCTCTGCAACACCGGCGAGGGCTTTTCGGCAGCAGCGGGGAGCGGTCGCCGCTGCTTGTTTTGACCATATCGCGCTTTACCTTACCACTTCAATACCAAGACCTTGCAACACGACGGCATTCGACCGCGTTCGACAGACCCACTTTTGGCACCCCAAAAGTACGAAAACCGGAAAAGTTAAGGTGATATAAATGAACATTCAAGAGCTGTGTAGAATCCGTAAAGAAGAACTGAAACTGACCTATCAGGACATTTCCGACGCTTCCGGCGTGCCGCTGTCCACCGTCCAGAACTTCTTTTCCAAGCTGTCGAAAGCCCCGTCCATTTATACCGTCGCGCCGATCTGCAAGGTGCTCGGCATATCCCTTGATGAAATATTCGGAATTTCCGAACACTTGACGCCGACCGAGGAAACTTTGCAGGCGCGCAATGATGAGTTGGAACGCCATGTTGACGCAAAGGCTGATACCATTGAGATCATGCGGCGCGGCGTCCGTATCCGAAACGGCGTGATTTTAATTCTGTTTATCATGGTGGTGTTGCTGGCTGCATGGGGTTTGTATATCGATATGCACTGCGTCGACTATGGATTTTGGAGGGGCTGACATGGCGAATTGCATCAAATGTAAAGCAGCGCTGCCGGATGGCGCGCTGTTTTGTCCTATGTGCGGCAAAAAGCAAGTGCCGGAAAAGCGCAAGGCGCTCAAGCGCGCCAACGGAACCGGCACGGTATATAAGCTATCAGGGCGCAGATCGCGCCCGTGGGTCGCTGCAAAGAATCGGGTCATCATAGGATACTACCCGAAGAAGTCTGACGCGCTGGAAGCGCTGGAACGGCTCTCCGGCAAGCCGCTGGACGAGCGATACAATATGACCTTTTCCGAGGTGTTCGATGCGTGGAAAGCGGAGCACTACCGCGAGATCGGCTCAAGCGGGGTGGAATCTTATGACCGCGCATTTGATGTCTTTGCCCCGCTGCACAACAAGAAATTCCGCGATCTGCGCGCAGCGGATTTCCAGGCAGTTATTGACCAGCATATGAGCAAGTCCCACTCCACCGTTTCGAAATACAAGCAGCTCGCGACACAAATGTCAAACTGGGCCATGCGGGAAGAGATTTGCGTGACAAATTTTGCGCATTACATCAAACTTCCCGAAAACGTGAAAAAGGAAAAGGAGATTTTCACTGATGGCGATATTGAAAAGCTGGAATCCAACGGCAGCGACGCAGCGAAGATCGTGCTCATGCTTCTATCGACCGGCATGCGCATCGGTGAGCTATTTTCCCTGCCCGTCGCATCTTATCACGAGACCTACGTGATTGGCGGTGAGAAAACGGAAGCCGGGCGGAACCGTGTAATTCCGATTCGGGGCGAGGGAAAGCCTTACTTTGCGTATTTCGCATCCAAAGCGACTGGGCCACTGTTGCTCTCCGGCTATGAGGGCCAGCATTCCCCCGAAAATTACCGAAAGCGCGATTATTACCCCTTGCTGTCCCGCCTCGGGATAGAAAAAAAGACCCCCCATGCCACACGCCACACTTACGCCACGCGCGCGGTAAAGGAAGGCCTTCCACCGGAAATCCTTCAAAAAGTTCTCGGCCATGCAGATTATTCTACTACTGCAAACATTTACACCCATATTGACCCCGATACGATCGTAGCGGCTGTTACAGGCACGTTACTAACAAAACCGGAATCGGGTAAAAAGAAAAAGCCTTGAAACCGTTGAGTTTCAAGGCTTTTTTTGGTGGAGACTGCTGGACTCGAACCAGTGACCTCCTGCGTGTGAAATAGCTACGAACGCGCGATTTGCGGAATTATGTTACAATAACACGGAATAAAGCGGAATAAATGTAACAACACAGGATTAAATGTTTCAATATTCCGCTTCATTCCTTCGCGGTTGCTAACAAATCCCTAACAGGTCTACTCCCGGAACATGTCCTGCAAGCGTTTCACTTCCGCCGCTTTATCGATCTGCTTCCTGTGCAGATAGTCGTAGAGGCACTTCATGCCCTCGGGCGGCTCGCCGTGCTCCTGCCGGTACTTCTGGATGACGCCAGCGATCTCGGCGTGGAGCATCGTCATGTGATGCATCTCTTCGCTGGAAAGCTCGTAAAACGTCTTCGCAAGAGCGGGACATTCATCCTTGTACTCGAGGGCGCATTTCGCGTACTTCTTCGCGTCCTCGATCTCTTCGTCGACCATCGCCGACAGTTTTTCGATGAGCTTCATGGCGCACCTCACAGTTTTTCGACCGTGACCGCAAGGTTATTGACGACCGATGCCACGCCGTCAAGCACCAGCGACAGCAGGGAGCCGTCACAGCCGCAGGCGTTACGCACGATAGCCGTAATATTGAGGTTTGCCACGCCGTTCGCCGCGACCGTCTGAGCTGCCGTCGCACCGATGATGGCGACGCCATCCTTCTGCGCAGTCAGGCTGACCGTACCGGCAGCCGTGGGCGCGACCGTCGCGCTGACATTGACAAGGTAATAGCCCTGCCCACACAGCGTAATCGCGTTGCCGTCCTGGCGGATGTTGCAGCCATAGCGGCGCGTCGTGCTGCCGACCGGCACGATGCCGCCGACCGCAACGGTGGGATTGCTGACGTTGGTCGTGTAAATTGCAGACTTACTCATATTTTTGCCCTCCTAAAAAATTAAAAAGCGGAGCAGCTGTTGCCGCCCCGCTTGCCTCGCCGAAATAGGGCGTCAGATGTTGCCGTTGCCGCAGCCGCAGCCACAGAACGGGGAGTTGCCCGCGCTGTAGGTATAGCCGCTGGGATAGCGCACGACACCGCACATCTGCTCGCGCAGATAGAGCTGGTTGTTGGCCTGCTCAAGCTGTGCGATGCGGCCTTCGAGCTGGCTCTTTTCGAGCGCTGCGAATTTAGCGTCGATGTTGGCGTTGATGGCATCAAGGCCGCGCTGCGTGGTGCAGCAACAGTCTGCCATCTGGCGCTGGATGTCGTTGCCGGTCTGCATGATGGTCATGTTCGTGCCGTTCTGCGCGAGCGCGACTTCCTTGCCCAGCTGACCGATGCCGCCCTGCATCTCGTAGCCGAGATTGCAGATGCCGTTGCCGATGTTGGTCAGGCGGTCGTTCAGCTGGCCAAACTGCTGGCCGAAAAGGATCTCCTGCTGCGACGCAGCCGTGGCGTACTGGCCAAACTCGCCCTGGCGGTTCCAGCCGTTGCCGCCAAAGCCGAACATGAAGAGGAAGAGCACGACAATGAGGAACCAACCGGAACCCCAGCCGTTCTCATCGTTCGCACCGCGGGTGACCGCGGCGATATCGCTGAGAGACATACCACTATCCATGTGTCAAAACTCCTTCCTGAAAGAATTTTATAAATAAACCGTGTCGACCCGGCTTATTTCAGAAATTGCACGAATTCTTTTGCTTGCTCTTGAAGCTGCTGAAACTGCTCTCGAGACATTTGCCCAGACTGCAAAAGGCGCTCGATCTCCTGCTGCGCTTTCTGAGGCGTCATGCCTCTTGCGAACTTGCGAAATTCTCCCAACATCGCAAGGGGATTATTCGGCCTTGCCGCCCTTTGGTTTCCCATCAGGCTTTCCAGCAACGGATTGTTCATTGACGATTCCCTCCAATCTGGTCAGGCGCTCTTCGATGCTCGTGAGACTTGCTGTGCTCTGCGTGGGCTTTGGCTCGTAAGGCGTCATCAGATACGGCGTTTTCGACTTGTACCCTGCGTCGTCCGTTTTGACGTACCAGCCGATCAACACATCCGACCGCGAGATATCCATCGCGATCAGTTCACTGCGCGGAGCCATCCTGAGCGCGTCCACGCCGTTTTCTCCGTTCACGCGGGTAATTTGACCCGCAAAGCCTTGCATCGCTCCTGCGCCGTTCTGTGGGCTTGCAGGGGCATATCCTGAATAGGGGTTATACCCCATCTGATAAGGGTTGCCGAAATATCCCATGCGCGCACCTCCTTTTATAGTCTCAATGATAACGAAAAAGAGACCCCGCAAAGAGCCTGAAAAAGGTCTTTGTAGGGTCTCTTCTTTATGTGTTTTTGATGCCGTCCGCGATTTTGCTGTATGCCCGGCGTCGCCGCGTCTTCACGTACTCCGGTGAGACGTGCAGTGTCTCCGCGACTTCGACGCGGCTCTTCCCGCGCACATCGCATTCAATAAGGCAGTACGCCTCATCGGGCGGCAGCTCAAACGATAAGATATACGCCACGGCCCGCTTGGGGGCCATAGAGGATAATTGCGCGCGGATTGACCTGTGCTGACTGTCCATGCCCGTGTAGGGCTTGCAGAGGCGCTTGCGCGTGGGCTTTCGCCGCCCGCTCCTTCCTGTGCCCGATTAGGACACCGTTATTTTGTCGCTCTCTGGATCATCGTCACGGCTTCCTGCCGCGTGATAAACGCTTGTGGAGCCGTGCCGTCTGTGATACCTTCCTCTTTTGCCGCATCCCACACAGGTTTTGCCCAGCTCGAAACTGGTTTTGTCCGCTGCTGTGCAAGGTAAGCGTCCATCATCTTGTTAAACGTTGCCTGGTCCATGTACTCCTCCATTTCCGGCGGGTACTTGCCCGCCAAGATCATGCCCCCTGTGTACCTGAGGTGGTCGTCCCACTGAAAATGCGGCTTGTCCGGGAATTTCTTCCAATCGCCGCCCCACGAAAATCCGACCTGCTTGCCGATCTGCCCGCAGCGTGCAAAGAACGACGGATCGTCGTACTCATGCCCCTTAACGTTTTTGCAGATGTCGAACGCCAGCCCAGCCTTGACGCCGTGGAACGTCGGGCGCGTCGCGGTCTTTGCCGCGTAGCCGTTTGCAGCAAGATAGCGCTGGTACTCGTCATCTCGTACTGTCTCGGTCACGAGCACCGAAAGCCCCGCCTCCTTGCAGAGGTCGAGGAAAATGACGCAGTTTGTGCGCACGTCCGCCCGCAGGTCAGCAATGTCCCTACTGTGATACATCGCTGTCACCCTTGCTGTCGATCACGTCCTGCGTCTTCTGGCTCTGCGTGCCGAAATAGAACGCGATGATGACCGCATAGATCGTCATAAAGTCCTGCGAGATGTTGCCCGTCACCGCCATGTACGCGAAAACGCCCGTCAGCACCAGCGTTACGATGCTCTTGACGCTCATCAGGTTTGCCAGTCTCTTGTGAATCAGTTCCATGTTATTCGTCCTTTCCCTTGATTTTAATTCCCGCCAGCAGCCCCAGTTCCGCCGTCCACGCGGCGAACCACGCGACGGTCAGACTGTCCGGCACTACCTTGTCATGCGCGGTCAATACGAGCACCGCAATGCAGTACCAACAGAGGTTGAGCACTGCCGCGATGACGTACTTGTCCCGCTTTCTCAGCTTCTTCATAATGCGACTCCTGCCAGCAGCCACGCGATAAACGCGCCCGCCAGCGCCGCGAGAGCCTTGTCGACCAGACTGTCCCAGCGTTTTCCCGCCTTGCCCGTGATGGCTTTCACGTCCTCTTTGATCTCTTTGACGTCGCCCTCGACGGTCTCCTGCTTGGTTGCCAGCACCTCGACCGACGTTGCCAGCCTGTCAAGCGCCGTTTGGTGCTCCTGCAGCTCGTTGATGCGGTGCGTATTGCTCTTGCATCGGCTTTCGATCAGCGCGATCTCTGCATCATCGTAGTGCTTTGCATTGTCCATTTTTCACGCCCCCTTATTTTTATGGTGTTCTTCATTGAGCCTATCATGCCGCCTCCGCAAATTCACCACGGGGAAAAAGAACCTGTCGGATTCCCGACAGGCTCTTTTTCTTTACACCGCTTTCTTCCGTGCGATTGCAAGCTGCTCGTCTACCCGCGCGCGGTTCCAATGGCGAATTTTCTTCGGCACGTCCAGATATTCGTACATCGCCGTGCGCTGCTGCTCGTTAAGCCCAGAGCGGAACAGCATTTCCATGATCTGCAAGCCCTTGCTATAGTCGATGCTGTCGCCGTCCTTGTCCTTCAGCATTTCGCACTCGCTCGCCGCCGCCTTGCAGGCCGCGAACACGCCGGGGGCGATGCGATACTGCTTCTGCGCCTCCTGCGCATTCTGGATCCATTTGGTCGTGATCTCGTACTTCCCGCCGGAATTTTCTTTCAGCGCCACTGCCTCTGCGTAGCTCTCGACGTAGCCGAGCGCCTTGTCTTTGCCCTCGTCAGAGAGGCGGGAGAACGCGCCGCTGCTCGTTGCCTTGTCAGCCTGCGCGCGGTAGGCCTCGCCCTTCTGCGTCTCGTACTTGCTGTACGAGCTCGCGTTCAGGTCCGCCGCGCTGAATTCCTCCTCGTCCTCGCCGCTGTCGTAGGCGTACTTCCCGCGAATGCCCAGCAGGTCAAGCGACTTCTGCGGGAACAAGTAGTTGGCCTCACTCTCGACCTTCTTGTTGTAGCGGGTCTTGAGGCTGCTTTGGATGCTCTCGCCGTCAAGCCCCATCTGCTCCATCAGGTCGCGGCGCACGTGCTCATAGGTCGCGTAATCGCCCTGTTCCAGCGCATCATAGAGGATACCGATAAACCGGCTTCTGTTGTCGCTGCTGGCAAGATTGTAACTGAACTTCTCCACCTCATACTGGAAGCCGAGGCTGCCACTCGCCTGTGCGATGGTGCGCAGCGTCGCCATAAGGTCGCGCTTGATGTTGGCAACCGGCAGACCAAACATCTTGCTCGCCGCAGCCAACAGCGTGAGCGTGGCCTCCTTGCGGGTCTTCTTGCCGCTGCCGTCAATGCTCTTGGCAAATGTGCCCGCCGCATCGAGCAGATCGGCGAAGACCTCCATGTCAGGGCGCGACACATCATAGCCCTGCGCAAGGGATAAAATATCCTTTGCAAACGGAGCCTGCGCCACAATGTTCATGTTGCTGCCGACGTTGCCGTTCAGCACGACGTTGCCGATTAGCTCGAGTGCGTTTTTCTCGTCTCCCTCCACGCCCGTAAAGGCTGAAAGAAACTTTTCCCAATAGTCCTTGTCGCGGTCATCGTCGCGCAGGCCGTCGACGATGCTCTGCGCCAGCGCATTCACCACATTCGTAACGACCAGCGCCGTCGCCGCGCGCCCCAGCGTCTTCAAAGCCTTGCTGCGCTTCGCTGGGTTCTCCTCATAGCGGAAGTTGTCATAGCTGCGTAGCAGCACGTTCAGGCTCATAATCGGCTCGCCCATAAAGGATGTCGCCTGCTGCGAGAGAGTGCTCTTGCCTCGCATGATGTTGCTGCGCTGCAAGATTCCGTCGACGACCTGCGTCTGATCGATCATATCGGAGAACACATCGTTGACCGCGCTGTAAAATTCGTTGCTGCCCGCGCGGACGTCGGGCTTTTCACGCTTCACCTGCCACTCGCAGGCGTTCCACAGTTTCCCCCACGTCGCGGCATCCGCCTTGCCAGCCGCAGCCCCCGCGAGGTCGTTCAGCTTGTTCGCCACGCCCTCTTTGCCGTAGAAGCGGTCTTTCAGCGTGTACGGTGACGAGATATCAAAACTGCCGACGTCCTTTCGCATTGCGATTGGGGAATGCTCAAGCGCTTTCTCCCAGCCGCTTCCCTTCGTCACGCCGCCGGTCATGCCCTTTGCCATGTCCTTCGGATCAAGAACCGCCGCCGCGCGGAAGAAGGCCGTCGGCTGCTGGATGACGACACGGATGTTCGCGCCGACAGACGCGCCCTTGAATTTGCCGACGAACTTTCCCATCTTGCCCGTGATCGGCTCAAAGTCTTTCGTGCCGATGCCGTTCTGAATGTCGCCCATCAGTTTTTGCCAGTACTGCTGCGCGCCATTGCCGCCCTTTTCATCGAGTAAGCCCTTGACGGTCATGATTGTCTTCCCCGCGTCGTTGCGGTACTGGAAGTTGAAGAAACGGTTTGCATCCTCCATCGGTGCGAGCCATGCCGCGTAATCGATCATGTCGGACGCGTGGTCGGCAAACGTATCAAACACGCTGCGCAGCTCTACGGCGTTGTTCGCGTTCGGCGTCACCTGCTGCGCCATGCCGATATTCTTGATGGAGCGCACATTGCCGCTGTCCTTCTCGAGGTTGCTGTGCAGTGCTTCCTTTGCTGACTTGATGGGCCAGTAGTTTTTCTCGGTGAATTTGCGGTAGCCGTAGGCCTGCATGCTCGCGTCGTTGCCGTACTTGGCAAGCGTCGTTGCCGTCAAGTCCTGCAAGCCGTCCGCCACGCGCTTTTGCTCGTCCGTCAACTTGCCCGTGATGCGCTCGATATCGCCATCAGTCAAAAAGACCTGCTGCGTGCCGCGCGGCACCTTCGTCCTGCCGGTCTCCGCGCTCTTGATCTCCGGCTGGATGACGCCGCCGCCGAGCAGATGCCCAAGCGCCTGCTTGCGCTTGCTCAGAAGGTACAGCTCCATGATCTGCGGCGTCGTCAGCGTCAGCTTGCCGCCGTTGGCGACGGTGATGTCGTGCGTCTCCGCCTCCCACTTACCGATGGCACTGCCGCGCGCATCGCGTAGTGCGCCTTTCAGGTCTCCGCGGATAGCCTTGCCAGCAATATCCTTGAAGCCCGCCTCGCCCAGCTCGTCACCAAGCACCTTCCGCGTCTTCTCGGCAATGTCGCGCGCCATGATCTCCTGAGAATCCTGTGCATTGCGGAGCATCCGGTAGATGCTCTTGCCCGTCTCGCCGTAGTGGGCAAAAAATGTGTACGGCGTTTCTAAGCTGATTGTCGTATTGTTGCCGAGCTTCTTCCGGCGCGTGCTCACGTCGGTCTTGAAGGCATCCGCCATCTGCTTTGTGGTCTCGAATTTGCTCTTGGAGAGAACCTTGCCTGCCGTCGAGACGGATTTCTCCACCGCGCGGATGGTCTTCCACATCGTTCCGAGCTCTTCGCGCGTCAGCTCAGATAGCCGCTTGTTCTCCATCCCGATAACCTGCCCAAGCAAGCCGTCCGAGCCATCAGTTCCAAGCAGCGACGGGTCGATGACCATGTCATCGCCGTCTGTCTCTTTCCCTGAAAGAATGCCTTGATACTGCTTCTGCAATGTGCGGAATGCCTCGGTGCGCTTTGTCGGCGTGCCGCTGCCGTCATAGACGCGCTTGCCGCTTTCGCCCACGGTGTAGGTGCTCTCCTGATTGATGCTGTTCAGCACTGCCGCCACCGCCGAGCGCATATTCTCGGGGATGTGCTTCGTGTCCGTCGGGCGCAGCAGCTTCTTCGACAGGTCTTTTGCGTGCCGCGTGATCTTCGCGCGCAGCTCGCGGCGCTTCTGCCCCTCGCGGCGCGTTGCGTCCTTCTCACGGTAACGGTCTTTCAGCGCGTCCAGATTCTCCGCCTGCTGCGCGCGAGCTTTCTGCAAGGTTTCCTGCGTATGGCGCAGCTTTACGGCGTCTGTGCGCCCCTGGGCCATCTGTCCTGCGAGCTTTGCGTCCGCCGCGGCTTTGCGTCCTGCCGCTTTCGCCGCATCCAGCTTCTCCGCCTGCACGTCGGCGAAGGTCTTCTTCGCCTGCGGCAGGTCAAAGAATCGCTCCATGACGTCATTCGAAATGGCGCTGACTGCCTGACCCATATAGCCCTCAAACGGGTTATATTCGCTAACGTTGTGCAGCTCATTTGCCACGTCCGCAATGCGCGCGATCTGGTCGCTCACGTTGTTCTCGCGCGTCTCGCTAAAAAACTCAGGGTAGCTTTCCGCCAGCTCAGAATAGACCTGATCGACGTTCGTGTGCTCGCCCTTGCCGAGGTTCACCTTGCCGAAGAGGCTGCGTCGGAAGTCGGCATAATCCGTGATTGCCGCCGCGTCCTCGGCGGAGAGCGTGATCTTCGTATCTTTCAGGTACTTGCGCAGCTCGCTATACTCGCGGTATACCTCGTCATCTTTTGCGATGGCGCTCTCTGCGATGCGCTGGGCGATGGCGTCCGCGCGGCTTCTCGCCTCGGTGTAGGTCAGCTCGCCGGTCTCGTCGCCGCCGCGTGCAATGTAGTCATACAGGCTTGCAAGGTCGCCTGCGATCTCGCCACTATCGATCTCCGCACCGTAGCGTCGCGTCAGTTCCTTTGCCGCCTTTTCCACACTCTTGCTGTCGGTGCGAACGCCGTCACTGCGTCGCGTCTGCCCCTTCCAGTAGTCCACGCGCTGACGCAAGGTCTCATTCTCGCGCTTGAGCGCCGCGATCTCCTGCGCGTTCTCCGTGCCCTTGAGGGAATAGTCCCCATTGACATTTTCGCCATCGGCGCGTATACTATCCATAGAAGCATCACGCAGGAATGTAGACTTCGGGTTCTGCCCGTATGAGCTACTGATGTCCTGTGTGATGTTTTCTATTTTTGTAATGTCTTTCAGAAGCAGCCCCTTTGAAACCGGTTCGATATTAACGGTGCCCTTGTAGTACTCGTTCCCGACCTTGAACGTCGTATCGAAGTATTGAAAGTCCCCTACGGCGTTGGGGTGGACATGCCCGTCTTTCCCGTCCGGGGCCGTTCTGAAATTAGTCCCTGCATCGATCAGGTTGTCCAACTCCGTAGACGCCCTCATTTTCACATCGCGGATATCGGAAGGAATATTCTTGGACGGGTGCCCATATTCCGCCGCACTTCGGCCATTGACGAACACGCGATTATCAATGCCGATGACTTTCCCTGCAAACTTTTCCTTGATGACTTGGATTGCTCGCTTCGTTTTCTGCTTGTCATCCAGCCCGTCAAATTGGCTTTGCTCCGTCTGCACATCGACAAATCGCTTGCCGTCTGCAAATTCATTCAGGGAATACCGCACGCCGCCCTCTGTGGCGGCATTTTTGCTGTTCTGCGCCGCCGCTTCAAACGCCTGCTGTAAAAGCCCATCCGCTGTCTGTGCCTGCTGTTTCGCCTTGCCGGTCAGCTTACCCACGATCTCACGGATGGCGTCGCGCAGCTTTTCAAGCAGCGTGCGGTCTTCGCTGTGCCTGCGGATGAACTCGTTCAGCACGTCCGTATTGGCGATCATCTCGCCCGCGTAGTTCGCCGCGGCCTCGTCCAGCGCTTCATCCATGCTGATCTCAACCCCCATGCGGTTATACTGCTCATGCAGAATGTTCGCCGCCTCGGCGACGTCGGGGTCTTCCATGATGGCATCGCGGAACGCTGTGTACTGCTCGGGAGCAAGCTCCTGCACGCGGTGTGTCCACTCATGGCCGACTACCTGCATCACGGGATCCTGCGCGTCCTTTGCAATGCGGATTTCGTTGCCCTCGATGACGCCATTAGCCGTGCCGCCACGCACCGCGTCGGCCATGCGCACGCGCACGCCGAGCGCCTTTGCAACGGTGTTGATCTCGTCTGCCGTCGCACTGTCCATTTCACGTGAAACGTAGTCATCATAGACAAGGCCGCTGCCGCCGTCGCTCTCCTGCGCAAAGGTCTTCTTGCGCGTCTCGGCCTTCGCGTCGTTCTGCCCTGCGACATAGCCTGCATAGGCCGTCTCATTCGTCGGGTTCGGATTCGCCTTGCCCTCCACGCCCGCATTGTAGGCAGGGATAAACTCCTTCACGTGATCCGTCGTGTCCTTGCCATCTTGGTACGAGCCTCGGATCGCCTTGCGCCCACTCTCGCCGAGGGAATTATCGAAGCGCGCGAAGCGATTTGCCGCCACTTCCACGCCGCCGCCAAGCCCGCCGAGGATGCCGCCGACGAGCCCATCGTAAAGCATGTCGGAGATTTCGAGCTCGCTGTAATTTTCCCCGACGCTCTGCCCGTTGTAGATGCTTTGCAGAACCGGCTGCACTGCATCCTCGAACATTTCTTCAAAGCCTTCCGAGGCGAACGACATTGCAATTTTACCGGCGGCATTGTTCCCCATCTTTGCAACAGCTCTGTTGATCGCCTTATCCAGAACGCCGCTGCCGAACGCCTTTTTGAACGGGGCGGCTACGTTCGAAAGCTTCTCTGACAGGACGCTTACCCCCGCGCTGCCCGCGCCGTACAGCAACGCACGGTTCTGCATATCAAGGCGCTCTGCGTCCGTCATATCCGGCTGAATGCCTTCCTCCATGGCCTCTTGCGAACTTCCGCCGAATACGCGCGTCGCCATTGGAACCGTCGCCCTGCCAAGGCCCGCGGCGATATCCGCGCCCATTTGCATGCCCGCGACCGCAACATTGTTCAGCAGCTGACCGACGTCGTTTTGCCCCTCGTTCGCTTTCTGCATGTTTTCTGCGGCGCTGGAACGGAGATTCTGATAGGTGCGCTGCAAGGTCTCCTGCGCGCCCTTTGTCAGGTTGCGGTAATTCTCGGTCTGCTTGCCCGCGTATTCGCTGTTGATTTCAATGAGGCGCTTGTTGCGGTCAATGAGCGTCTGCCACTGCTGGCGCTCCTCCTCGGTCTTCGCCGCCTTGAGCTTTTCGGTATAGGCGGCGATGTTCTTTTTCGAGGCTTCGATCTCTCTGCGCTCCTGGCTCGCCGCGTAGTTCAGTCCGCTCGGCGCGCGCAACAGTGTGTCGGCAGCGCCGACCATATCTGCCGCATAGCCAGCCGCCGCGCTCTTGACAAGCGAGCCGACGTCAGTCTTTGTGCGGTCTCCGGTGATCTCGCGCACTTCCTGCGCGTGCGAGCGGCTGGAGCTCCTGCGCCCCCGCTCCCGGTTCTTCCGATCCGCCGCCGCGCGTTTCATCATCGCCTCGTCCAGTGCCTTTTGATATGACGTCCGTGTGTCCGGTGTCTGCTGCTGGCGGAGCATGGGGCTGCTCGCCTTTGCGGGAATCGTTGCCGCCTCGCTCGGTTGCACTGTCGGCTTCTTCTGCACCACATTGCCCGTAGGGGATGTGCGCTGCACATCCCCCGTTCTCACAAGCCTGCCGTGCGTGCCGGTTCCAACAACCGTCGTCTGGCCCTTGCTCGCTTCCACTTCCGGATTCGCTTTTACTAATCGTCCCATTTAGCCCTCCTCGTAGGAATAGCCGTACTGCGTCAGCAGCTTCTGCATTTCTGCCTTCTGATCACTCGTCATCAGCGGCCATGCCTTGTCGAGCGTCGAAAGGATACGCTCGCCTTCACCGTTTTTCAGCGACGTGTTGAATCCGCTCAGTAGAGCAATAAACTGACCCTGCGGCAGTGTCTTGCCGCTGCTGCCGCTTCCGCTGCCGCCGCCCTGCCCCTCGAGCCAGCTCTCATAATCGTCATACAAACTGCTTGAAGAGGAAAAGCCGTACTTCTTATAGTTGTTGGAGATGAAGCTCTTCGGATAGCCGCTCTCCTGTGCCGCCGCGAACAGGCCGTTATAATCCGCCTCGCTCGGTGGAGCCGTCACGTTGGTGGAGCGTCTTGTGCCACCGCTCGCTCTCTGTGCCGCCTGCAGCGCGGCCTGCTGCAATTTATACTGCCATTCCGCATTATAGCGTGCGTCCTCGATGGCGTCGCGTTCCTTCTGGTAGTTATAGTTGAGCTTGTCCTGCTGCTTCTGATACGCCAGCGCATCCGCCGTCTGCTGGTCACCCACCTGATCGCGCGCGAGCTGATAGAGGTAATTGCGGTCAGCCAGCCAGCGGTTGTAGTTGTTGTCCTCAAGGCCGATGAGCGTATTCAGGTCGGCGCGGTCGCCGCTCAATTTATCCTGATACATGCTATAGGCAAGCTGCTGAAGCTCGGGGATCTTGTCCGTCATCTGGCTCATCTGGTAGTCGCTCGCCTGTTGGCTCGCTGCCACCGCCGCCGTGGACGGCATCCCGCCCGTCATCACTGCCGCCTTGCCGAGCACATCCTCCGCGCTGCGGTCTGCCTCGCGCGTGTACTGCTTGCGATACTGCTGATAGAGTGGGTCACTCGCCGCGTCGTAGGAAAACGGCGTGCGATTCAGCAGCGCGTCGAGCTTTGCGCTGATCTGTCCGCTCTGGTCATAGTTGTAGCTGCTGTCGCCCAGCTTATCGAGCCAGCTCGTGTCAGCCTTTGCAGGGCTCGCGCCCGTGCCGAGTTTGATGTACTCGCTGCCGTCCACGCCGCCGGAATAGTCGTACTTCGCGCGGATTTTCTCCGCTGCGTCGTGCGCCGCCTGCTGGCCCGCCTTGTCTCCCTCGGCATAGGCCTTGTTGTAGGCCTCTGTATACTGCCGGATGAGATCAAGGTCGCCCGAATCGTTGATGAGCGTCAGGTCTGTATTCTTGTGTTTGAAATTATCTGCCATTGTCCCCTCACTTTCTGCCGCCCGTCACGTATTCGTACTCGAGCGCATAGAGCCGGTATTCTCCTGTGGCTTTGATTTTTAATCTAAAGTGGTCGCAGCGGCGGATCGGGCAGTTGAGCGTGAAAACGTCCTTCTCCTGTGCCCCGCAGCGGTCGACCTCTTCCCACGCGCCGCCGTCAAACTTGACAAGGAACACGACCGTTGTGCCCTTTTCGCATTCCAGCCGCGCCCGTACGCGCTGCACGTGCTTCGCGTCGAATGAGCCGCCGTCATAGTCGGCAAACTCCGCCTCGCTAATAACAGCCCCCTCGCGTGTTGCGCCGGTCGGGATATCTGCCGGATTTCCAAGCAGCACGCACCCGCCGTCTACTAAGGCCATGATACCGCCCGAATAGGCCATTTGCACCACGGCAAGCGTATCTTCCTTATGCCACACGCCGTTTTCGCTGCTGTAGCAGTACAGCGCCGCCTTGCCATCCTCTTTCAGGCTCACGTAGTAGTTGAGGCCGTCACTTCCTCCCACCGCGTCAGAGAGGCGCACATCATCGCCCAGCGTGCGAGAGATGCAGCGCGGCATGCCGCCGCTGTACGCCATGATGCCGACCTTCGAGAGGTAATAGAGCGTTTCGCCCGCCACAGCAAGGCTCTTGTGGCTGCCCTTCATTACGCCGAGAACAGCACTCGACATGAGCTGGAAGTTTGTCGGAATCGTGCCGTACATCTTGAAAATTTTGTCTTCTTTGAAAAAGCACGGGTAACCAAGGTAGCTCACGCACGCCGTGAATGCTCCCGCCGTGCCGCTCTCCACGCTGAACGCATCCGTGGATAGTCCGTCAAACACGTTCCAGTTGTACGGGTCGCCGAGCTTTGAAGCAAAGATGCTGTCGCCCTTGCAGCCCCACACGCGGTTCTCGTTCGTGCAGACAAAATCCATGTCGGGAACGCTGCGCTTGAGCGTGACTGTTCCGGGCTCCGTGATGCTTTCCTGCCCATCGGGCAGGCGGAAAGTGTTTTCATAAAAGCGCAGCGTCTTTTTGTCTTCGCTGATCTCTCGGATGATGGGCGTGCGGTTGTTGTAGGTCTCCTTTGTACAGCCCGAGATCGTCACGGCGTCGCCCACGTTGAATGGGAACGCCGCGCCGGTCGTCGTGATGCTGTTTGCCGCCGCCTTTTCGTCGGCATACGTACCATTCCCGAATTTCAGCCCCGCCGCGGCGTAGCTAGCCTCCATCGGCTTGATCGTGCCGTCCTTTTCACACACGATCTTGTCGGGGAAGATGAGCACGCGCTCGCCCAGTGCGCAGAAAGTCTTTTCGCTGTCTGAGACCGTCGTCTTCTCTTCGCCGTTGATGTAGAGCTTCGTTCCGTATACCTCGTAGAGCTTGCCCGCACTGAAAATTCCGTTTGCCGTCCCCATACCCTTTCGGACGGTATAGCGCCGCGCACGGGGGGCAAGAAGCGGGAAGTATCGCGCCGACAGGTTCTTCATGTCGTAGAGCTCGCCGCCCGCCGCCCCGAACGTGTGGTTAATGCCTCCGAATTTCTCTTGCTGCACGCGCCGGTTCGTATATGCCGTGATCTCAGGCAGTCTCATCTGGGCCCTCGCTTTCTTTCTTCTCCGGTGCTTCCGTGCCGTCGCAGATCATTGCGATATTGCGAAGCGACTGGCGCACCGCTGCCACCACATCGACGGCATCGCCGTTGACGTTCAAAATGCCGATCAGGCGCATCGCGTGCGCCGCTTCCTGCTTGATCTTCTCATTCATGCTGATTCCTCCAATCGTTTCAACCGTTCTTCCTGCTCTCGTACCTTCGCCCACAGGATCGGAATGAATTCGCTGTACCGCAGGAAATAGGTCTCGCTGCCGTCCTCGCGCTTGGCTCTCGCCCAGCCCGCAAATTCCTGCGAGTTAATGCCGCTCGCGCGCATGGCGTCCTCGACCTCCTGCGCGATGAATCCCGTGTGGAAGCGTCCGCTCGTGCCGCTGTTCAGCTTGTAGCGCTTCGGTTCCACGAGGTCAAACATGCGCACGTACTTCTCCGGCAGCGCCTCAATGCTGTTCTTGATGTTTCGGTCGGACCCGTTCAGCTCGTTCGTGCTGCAATAGATCGCGCTCCAAACAAAATTTGGTGCGCCAAGATTGTACCGGTTATCTGCATTCGGGGCGAAATCGCCGCGGCAATCAATGAAGTCGTAGTCGAAATTGAGCGCTGATCTTCCGTTATTCCCTGACAGATACAGGTTTCCGCTCGTCGCGTTCAACTCCATGGCCTTGCTCTCGAGCGTCATTTTGTAGTCCGCCGTGCTGGCGTACTCCGTGGAGATATACCCGCAGCGCCGTCCCGCATCATTGCGCACGGTGATCCTATCCCCTTCAATCTCCGTCGCCGTCAGCGTGCCATAGATGTTCACCGCGTCCACGTAGAGGTCGATGGATCCCGTGCTCGCAATCTGTGCACCGTTGTAATTGAGCTTGAAGATCGTGCCGTTCTCGCCGCTCGTTACGGCCAGCGTGAAGCCCTGGGCGCTCTGGTCAAAAATGCTCTGCGCCTGCGTCGCATCGATCTTGGTTCTCACCGTCGCGCGGATGCCGTTCACGTCCGCCTTGATGTTTGTGATCGCGCCGTCGAGGTTTGAAACGCTTGCCTGCAAGCCCTTTGCCGTTGTGTCAAGCTGTGTAATGTTCCCCTCGGCGTCGCTAAGTCGAGCATCTAATCCTTTCGCTGTAATGGAAATTTCATTTACATTCTTGTCCGTATCCTCGATCTTGGCGTAGATCGGCTCGGAAATATTCTTGATAAACTCGCTCAGTGCATTCTGATTGATGTTGCTCCCGTCCAGATTGAAGAGCGTATACCGAAGCTGTTCCAGAAGCACGAAAAGGTAGTCATAGACCCCGTTGATCTGCTCCTGCGTGTCTTTGCCTTCACCGTTCGGGAAGGTCGTCTCCACCAGCTGAAATGTCGTCGGCACTTGTCATCACACCTTCCAGTTGCCCTTGCTTTCTTTGCGGTTTTCGCGCCGCCACCACGCCATAGCATCGGCCACCGCCTCGTTGGCAATGGCATGGTCATTGGCATATAGCGCGCTGTCCTGATTGTAGGCGTCGAGCTGCGCTGCCAAATACAGGTGGTAGCACTCGTTGTGCCCGTCCGGCAGCAGCAATTCCATGTCCTCGACGCTCGCGGTGTCATCCTCCACGTTCACCTTGAGGGTGGGGGCTTCCGCCCCCATCATCTCAGCGATTCGGTGCTCAAGCACCATAAGGATTTCCGCCTTGCGCGGCGTGCTCAATTTGTTAGGCCGCAGCGCGTCCGCGTCGCGGATCGCTTTCAGCATTTTCATACATTAGACCTCCGTGAAATACTGCCCCACAAGCTCATGCGGCAGATACTGCAAGACGATCTTCCCGCCCGCGGCCTCGCCGATACGCTCGCACTTGTACGTCTTGCCGTCCTCGCCGTCGAGGTAATACTTGCCGTACTCATATTCCATGCCTCGCGCTGCGGGGATGGGGTCTGCCTGCGTGCCCGCGTGCTCAGCGTCGATGACCGCCCAGAGATTCGGCGTCTTGTCCGGCGTCCAGTCGGCCTGCGAGGTATGCGCCTGACGGCATTTGTACACCTTGCCGCTGTAGCTTCTGCGTTCGCCCTCGGCGAAAGCAACGGGGTACGCCCATGCCGTGATGAGTTCGGGCACGCTCGCCGCCTCGCCGTCGCTCAGGCTGACCGCCGCCTGCTCGATAATGGGGCGCAGCTTCACCGCGCGGGCGTATGTGACCGGTTCACCCGCAAGGGCGGTGACGGTTGCTTTGGCGCTTTCGGTTTCCGTAGGCTTGCCCATCTTGATACTCACCGTGCCGTCGCGGTGGTCGGTGATGGCCCCGCTCAGGCTGTATTCGCTGTTGTCCCACTCGTTGACGACCTCCTTGGTCTCGCCCGTGGGCTGGCCGTCGTTGTCGAGTTTGTCCACCGTCTCGCGCTGGACGATACTCCACGGCGTATTGTCGGGCAGCAGCGCCGCGACCTCGGTGGTGGTCATCGTGAGCGTAATGGTCTTGGTGTCACGGTCGCCCCACGTGCGGTCTTTGGGGTTGCCGTTGATCTCTGCGGGGTATTCGGTGTTGTTGACTTTGATGTATGTTGCCATAGTTTCACTCCTTTAAGTGATAAGATTGAATTCGTCGTCCACAAGTGCGTCAGAGGAAAGAACCAAAGCGGGGCGGATACCGTACGAGCCGGATGCGCTGCCGCTGTCGCAGTCGCCACCAGTGTCGACGCGCCACACGCCGCTGGTATTGCGGGTGAGCGGGGAGCGAAGCCACCAGTAAGCAGCCGAACCGTTCAGTTTCGCAATACGCTTGTTCATCGCAGACGAACCAGTTCCGGCCTCGAAGTAGGACAGCTTCGTACCGTTTACCGGGAAGAAGGGGAAGTCGCTGTTCGTGCAGCCAATCTCGTAGCCAGACAGCAGGAACACCTTGCAGGACAGACCGTTCGCACCGCTCTGGTCGGTGCCGCCTTTACCGCCGTTCTTGCGATACGGAATCTTGACCTGCTTGATGAGTTTCTGAATGCCACTGTCAAACAGTCCGATGAATGGGCCGTTGAGGTAAGAGTGGATATCGCTGGTTTCGTACTTGTTGATATTTCCGCTCTGCCAAACGCGTTTCTCGTAGATGTCCTTCATCAGCAACCAAGTGCCGTTGCAGGATTCATCATACAGAGAACTCGGTTTACCCTGATGGACAACCAAGAATTCCTTCCGCGCACCACCGACGTTCGCAAACACCGATTGCCCAACGTCCAGCGTCGACAGCTTCGTTCCCGCGCTTGGCAACGCCACATCATACCCCGTCCCGTCAATCAGCGTTCTGCCCTTGAGGATGTTGTACACCGTGCCGTTGACCATGCACTTCCCGCCCTTCACTTCGTAGCTTGCGCCGCTGACGATCGTTTTGTGTGCCATGTTGCCTCCTTAACCGTAAACCCAGTTGATCGTGAAGTTCTCCGTGGGCGTGGTCTCAGCGCTCACAAGCGTCTGCTTGACGATGTTGCCGCTCGCGATGTAGTCGCTGCCCCGCGTTGCTGCCACAATGCCGCCCGAGCCGTTGCCTTTGAGGAGAGAGGTGGTGGCGGGGACGTTGACCGGTCCTGCCGGTCCCTGCGGACCCTGTTCTCCCTGCGGGCCTTGGGGGCCGGTGTCTCCCTTCGGGCCTTTGATGTTCACGGCCTCGGGATTCGCAAGCCCGCCGTCGTTCGTCCAGCTCAGGTCTCCCGCCGCGGACACAGCAGGAGTAAAGGTCGCGCCTTTTGCGCCGTCCGCGCCCTTCGCACCATCCGCCCCGGCGGGGCCCGTCTTGCCTTGTGGACCCGTCGGGCCTTGCGGACCGGTTTCACCTTGCGGACCAGTCTTGCCCTGCGGGCCCTGCTCGCCCTGCGGCCCCCTTGGACCCTCTGGTCCGGTATCTCCCTTCGCTCCGTCAGCACCGGCAGGCCCCCGTGCGCCCGTGTCGCCCTTTGGGCCCTTGAGGTTCACAGTCTGCGGATTCGCCTTGCCGCCGTCGTTCGTCCACGAGAGATCGCCCGCCGCGCTCATCGCAGGCGTAAACGTCACGCCGTCGCGTCCGTTTGTCCCGTCCTTACCGGCGGCACCGTCTGCGCCCGGGGCTCCATCCGCCCCGGCAGGGCCTTGAGGCCCAGTCTCACCGGGATCACCTTTCGGACCCTGCGGCCCCTCGGGCCCCGTATCGCCTTTCGCGCCCTGCAAGGGGCCGTTGTTGACGAACTCTCCGGTAATGCCGTCGAAAATGTAGATGTCGTATGGCTCTGCCGTGCCCACGCCGTAAGCATCGCCCGCCGCTGCGGTCGCTTTCTTGGCCGCGTCCAGCGCCGCCTTGCTCGCGTAGTAGCCCAGCACGCGGAAGCCGCTGCCGGTCTCCCCCTTGGGGCCTGCTGGGCCCTGCTCGCCTTGCGGGCCGGTCTGCCCCTGCGGGCCCTGTTCGCCCTGCGGACCGCGCGGACCTTCGGGGCCGGTCGGTCCGGTCGCGCCGGTGTCACCTTTCTCTCCCTGGGGGCCGGTATCGCCCTTGTCTCCTTTCAGCGCGGCAAGCTGTGCCGCCGTAAAGTCGGAATAGGTAAAGGCATCGCCCTTGTCTCCCTTTGCACCCTGCGGGCCAGCGGGGCCGGTCTCACCTTGAATGCCCTGCTCTCCCTGCGGGCCGCGGGGACCGGTCTCACCTTTGGGGCCCTGCGGCCCCGTCGCACCGGTTGCGCCGGTCTCGCCTTTTGGGCCCTGCGCGCCGGTTGCGCCCGTGTCTCCTTTAGGGCCGGTTGCACCGGTGTCGCCCTTGGGACCCTGCTCGCCGGTATCTCCCTTGGGCCCGACCTCGCCCTGCGGACCGGTCGCGGCAACGCCCGTGTCGGCAAAAGCGCCCGCCGCGGCGTCCCACTTGAACCAGTGTCCGGTCGTGCTGTCCACGTATGGCATCTTGGAAACCGCCGTCTCCGCATCCGCCGCCGCCTGCAAAACCTCATCGACCCAGCTTTGATAGGCCGGAGGCGGTGTCTCGCCGCTGTCTTCCAGCGTTTCGCGCACGCGTGTTTTATATATCTGGCTCTTCACAATGGTATCGCCAACAGTATAGCGCAGCTCTGCCGCGCCCTCACCGGCCACCGCCGTATCAACGCTCGATACCAGCCACACGAGCGCGCCGTCCTCTTCTGTCACCGTCACGGGATACGGCTGCGCATCGCCGTTTCGCTGCACGATCAGGCTCGCCACGCCCTCGCCATAGCCCTCACGCCACTTTCCAAGCACGTCAAAGACGACCTTGCGCGCCTGATTCTCGCCCCTGCGCCCGAGCTTGATCTCTTCGAGCGCGTAAGCATTTTCAATAATCATGTTGTCACCTCTTTTATGGAAAACGGCGCAGCAAGAGCGACTTTTTCGTCCCTTGCTGCGCCGTGTCGCAACTCATTTTTCGTGTCTCGCGGTCGTATTCACTTACGCGTTGTGGGCCTTCGCGCTCTCAACGTAGTCGCTGCTCATCGTCTGGATGAGATTCGCGGTCGAGGCGTCCTGTCTCATCTGGTTCTGGATGGCCCACAGGAACTTTCTCTTGACCTGCACGGTCACGCCGCGCTGGATCAGGCAGCTTTCGCCGTTCACGCACACCAGCAGGTCATCCTTGTACTTGCCGCTGTCCTTGAACAGGCGGACGCTGACGTACTCCTCGCCTGCGCGGTCGGCGTTCACAGCCGCAACGGCGTTCTTTGCTTCGCTCATCGGTCTTTCCTCCGTTTCAGTAGCGGGGGCGGCGTTCACAGCCGCCCCCCTTGGTGGTTAGGTCAGCGGGGTCTCATCGAACGTGGAAGTCGTTTCCACGCGAATCATATACGCCTCAACCAGGCGTTCAGCGACCTTGGTTGCCTTCCAGCCGACGGTTGCACGCTGGTTCAGCGGGTCAGCCGTACCGGCAGAGCCGAGCGGCTTGACGATGTGCTCAAGACCACCGCCGGTCAGCTCGGTCGTGCCGTAAGCCTCCGCGCCCATGATGAGGGTGGAGTAGACGTTGCGGCCCTTCGCACCGGCTTCGCCCGGATAGATGACGGTCGACGCCGTCGGGGTGGCAGCAGGCGCTTCTTTCAGCGTGATCGTTGCGCTGCCAGCAGCCGCAGCCGCGGCGCTCTCGATCTCAAGGAGCGCACCACCAATGACGACCTCACGGCCAGCCAGCTTTGCGGCGTCGGCAGTGGTGATGGCCTCGTTTACGGTCACGACCTTGCCGGATGCGCTCTTGACGGTCAGGTCGCGTGCGCCCTCGGTCAGGTCGTCCGCGTGGAACACCTTCGCTTCGGTCGTCTCGATGAAGCGGACGCCAGCGATTTTGCCGATCTCGTCGTCGTAGATGTTGCTGGTGTCCTTGTACTCGTGCGGGCGCTTCCAGTCAGGGTCATCCTGAATGTCGTAGGAACAGTCAGGGTGAATGATGGCCCAGTAGGAGCCCTCATAGCGCGGGGCGTTCATGGTTTTCAGGAAGCGAACCGCCTTGCGGACGGCGCGCACCGTGAAATAGTGGTTGCCCGTGGCCTCGCCGCCAACGAGCAGATGGCGACCCGTCACCTGACCTTCGCCGTACTGGACGTTGGAACCGCCGTTGATGACCTCGCGGGTGATGGTGTCGAGCGTGCGGCCCGCCTGAGAGCCGAGCAGCACCGTCGCTTCCTGCAGGTTGTTGTCGATGGCGGTCAGGTCGAGAATATCGGAAATCTCGACAAAATCGCCGTACTGGTCGACCTGCGCGGTCAGCGTGGTCATGGACAGCTTGCGGCCCTTGGGCGTAACGCCTTCGGTGATGGGCGTCAAGGCCTTGGGCAGCGGATCATACTTGCGGAACTCGATCTCCTTGCCCTTGCCCTTGGGGATGTTTCGCTTCTGCGCGAAGCGGTCATGCACCAGCTCGGGTTCGGCGTTGTCGATCAGGGTATCGCAGTAGTAGGTCTTCATCTCGCCCGAGAGACCGGCATCGGTCGTCACGTTCGTCTGACCCTCAAACAGGTTCAGAATGACGGGCAGAATGAAAATGTCTTTGAACTTCTTCATAGAGTTTTGTCTCCCTTCTTGCAGTCGGTAAATTTAGGCGGGCATCAGAATACGATGCGCTCGCCGCGCCGAACGCGCCTTGCGATCTCTGCGCGGTCGGCCTTCGTGAATTTGCTCGGGTCACTCTTGACAATGACCCCCGGCTGGGAAGTGGTTCCATTCTCGTTTGGGCGCATTCCTTTCGCGCGGACGTTGTCCATCACGCGCTTTTCCATCTCCGCCGCAGCTTTCGCCGCGCTACGAGCCTGAATGTCGCCTAAATGGGATACCTCGTAAGCGTCTTTTACAGGAACGCCAGCGCGCAGCATCGCAATGAAGCGCGGATTCTCCGCGACTTCGCGCTTGAGGTCGAAGTCAGGGTACTCGCCCGGCGCGTCCGCCGTGCCGACCAGCTCGCTCGCCTGACGAATCCAGTCGTTATAAGTCTCGTCGGCTTTCTGCTGGCGCTGTCTGTCTTCTTCTTGGCGTTTGAGCGCTTCGTTTTCCTGCTGCATCCGCGCATACTCGCGGTACTGTTCCACGCTCATGCCCATACTCTCCGCTTCCGCGTTGTAGAGCACGCTGTTGAGCGCCGCATCGCCCTCAAAAGCCGCACGAAGCTTACTCATATCGCCGTCCGACACGCCATAATGGCGCATCAGTGTGTCGATAATGGGCTGCGAATCGGCGATTTTCTGGTCTTTGGCCTTCTCTTCACCGAATCTGCGGTTGATGATGCGCTGCGTCTCCGCAGTGTACACGTCCTTGTACTTGCCGTTTACGAGGTCAAGGAACTCCTTTTTCAGGTCTTCCCCGCCTTTTTCCGCAGCCCCGGCGTCGTGCTGCTGCATCTTCACGCCCTCGCCTTTCGGCTCGCCAGAAGAGGCTCCCGTATCATCAGGTGTCTCCTGCTTGCCGAACACGACGTTGGCGTATTCGCCCGTTTTGCCCTTCCGGGTGGGAGAAGAGCTTGCCTGTGTGGTATCGCCCTGTGCGCTTGCGCCTCCCTCAGCGCCGCCCGATGCACCGGCAGCGGCTCCCGCAGCGGCAGCGCCGCCGTCAAAGAGGCTCAGGATCACGCGAAGCGTGGTTTTGAGGTTCATGGTATCCCTCCTGCTTGTCAAATCGCGGATATTCGGCCCTCCGTGTAGGCCGTGCAGCGCTTCCCATTGCCCGCAGGGGAGGGGAGAGCGGCGAAAAGATGAAGAAAAACGCCGCCCCTCCCTCGCGGGCGTATGAATAGGAGGAAGCCACTCGCACGCCTAAAGCGTAACATGCGGCTTCCTCCATCTCACCACGGGTGAGCAAAATTTTTTAATTTTCTGCGAAACTGACCATAATGGCATCCGGCCTCATGTCCTCAAGCTGCTTGAGCCCGATGCAGGCCGCAATAAATGCCGCCTCGATGCGCTCATCGCCGCCGCAGTGGATGAGGAAGCGCGGCGCACCCTCGTCTATCTCAAAGCCATAGACCTCGCACTCTCCATCGGCTTCCATGTTCTTTACATAGCCACCGAAAGCGTACATCACGCCAGTGATGTAGTTGCAGCATTTCTCGTCCGCCGAATGGCCTTCGCACAGGATCATGTAGCGACCGATCTCGTGCTCGATGTGAACCATCGTCATGCGCTTACACCCCCGGCATCGCCGCACTGCTGCCCGTGTCCATGTTCGGCTTAGACTGTTCGGCAAGCTTCTGCATGTACGGCGTCTGCGCGCTCTGCGCGTCGGCGTTCTTGCTCTCAATTCCGCCGCTGCCGCTCTTACGTGTCGAGCCACCGCTCTGCGTGCCGCCCGCCATTCCGATGCCCATGTCCTGTCCCGTAAGCTGCTGGATGACCGCGAGCGCCTTTTGCAGTTGATCGCTCTGCTGCTGCACGACGTTGTAGAGCGTCGCGCCCTCGTTGACCTGGCTTTTGATCTTGTCGATTCCTTCGAAGTCCATCATGTCGAGCGCAATCATGCTTTCCTGCGCCCTGTCTGGGGAGAAGAATCCCAGCGAATACAGCTCTTTCGCCCGCTCGTTCTGTTCTGCGCGGGAGAATGGATTCTTCTTCTGCGCCTTGATCTTGATGTCAAAGACCGGTCTGCGGAACAGGTCATTGCCGAGGCTGTCCACGCCCGTCACCTGATCGCCAAGCTCGTTCACGCCGATCTGCGCATACTCGTAGGGCATTTCATTCGTGATGCGGAAAGTGCGCGCTGCGTCGTAGAACTGCCGCATGCGCTCGATGCACAGCTTCACGATCTTCGTCTGCGCGCGGTAGCACGCTGAAATCATATCTCGGCTCGCCTTGTTGCCCGCCTCCTGCAATGCAGAAATAGCCGCCGCAGCCGTCGCACCGCTGGATGTGCCGCCGTTGGACACGTCGCGGTTTGAGCTCGTTTCCTTCATCTCGTCGATCTTCATCTGCACGATATTCGCGTAGATGGAATCGAGCGGGCGCGTCGTTACCTCGCGGAGCCTGCTCTCGTCGATCTGTCCGGACACGTGGATGATCGGCTTGCGCCAGTCAAGGAACTCTTCTTCGTTGATGTTCAGGCTTTCACTCGCGAAATACCGGCGCTTGCTGCCCATCATTGAAGTTTCGAGGATGTTGCCCCACAGCTTGTCGATGTAGAGCTGCGGGTCCTTTGCAATGGCCGTATATCCAAATCCCGCAGGTGTGCCCTTTTCGGGAAACAGCACGTCGAACACGAACGGGTATTCGCCATCTTCGTAGAAGCCGCCATCCGCATATTCGGGGTCATTTTCGCTGGCGTAGATGATATGCTCCTCGTCGATGAACTTCGCGTAGTGCAGTACCGTTCGCCCGTCTGCGGTCCTCTTGCGGTAATACCAGTCGATCACGGCGACCTTGTTGCTCGTGTCCACCGTATCGTCGTACTCGTATTTTGCCGTTTCAATGCTGCTGCCGCTGAGCTTATCCGCAAACTGCGGGTATTCGTCCTCGATGATGTCGCGGTCGACGAGCGCCACCGTAAACACGTTGCGGCTCTTCTGGATGTCCTCAACCCCCGGCTCCCAGAAGATATTCAGCGGGTCAATGCCCTCGATAGCGATGTCTCCGAGCCCGTTGTCTTTCTCTTTGTCCCAGAACACGCCGTAGATCGCCACACCGTGTTTGAGCTTTTCCCACCACTCGAAGCTGTATGTGCTGTCAAATTCGTTGTATTCCATGATAACCGGCAGCACGGACGAGAGCGTCTGCGCGCTTTCCTCGTCGCTCTGTTCGCGAGGCAGGCATACGGGCTCGGGGTAGTTGTCCATCGCGTCTGCGTGCTTATTCATGATCGAGTTAAACAACCATGCACTCGCAGGCTCGGGCGATTCCCCCGCGTCTTTCGTCCCGCGTCGGATATCCTCCCAATGCCGTAGCTTCCACCAGCGCTCCTCGCTAATGATGCGATTCTCGAAGTCGCTCTTGCCCTGCTTGTACTTTTGCAGCGTTTCTACGGCGTCGCCGATCTCCTTGCCGCCAATGGCTGCGCCGCTGTTCATCGCCGCGTCGCTGTCGCGGAATGCGCCTACAAGCGGCGCTTCTGCCTTTGCACCCAACATCGCAGCAGCGCCAGCCGCGTCGGCCTGCTGCTGCGTCTGCGGGAATTTTCTCGTCCCTGCCATGTCTTCCCCTCCTGTCAGTTGTGTTGGAACCACGCGTATCTGTCGTAGCTCGGCGTATTGATGTCCAGCGGGTCATACAAGACCAGCTTCGGCGCTTTATTCTCCCGCGCCGCAATGGGATTCTCCATGCACACATAACGCGTCATGTCGTAAATATGGTCTTCCTGCTCGGTGTTCACATCCTCGACATCCTTTTCGTCGTAGACAAGGTTCGGCACCGTGCGGATGAAATTCTTGCATGTGTTGAAAATATACAGCATCGGCACGCCGTTCTCGTCGAACGCGAATCGGTTGTGCAGCTGCATCTTGCCATCGATACGGGCGTTGTCCCCCTTCTCAAAGTAGACGCGCTCACGCTCAAAGAGCGAACCGATGCTTTCCGTGCCCTGCGTGCCCCAGATCGCGGGGTCGCCCACACGGAAGATGTGCCGCCCCTTGAGATTCGGGTCTTCGGCCTCGATACGCTTCATCTCGCGTGCCACCGCCGTCGGCTCCATCTTCACGCCCTCGTTCGGCGTGCCCGTGCAGCCGTAATACTCCCGGATGTGGTACAGCCGCCGGTCATGATCGACCGCAAACCAGCCGATGGCAAACGGCCTTGAATAGCCCCAGTCCATCGCGCACCAGACCGGCCACTCCTTCGGGATCTGAAACGGCGCGATGACGTGCGTATTGATGCGGTCGCGGTAGTGCTCGCTGTCATTGCGCCACTCGGTAAATACCTGCCCGGAGAACGTGTCCCAGTCACCGTAGAGCAGTGCGTTCTTCTCCGCCTCCGGCATCGATGCAAGGCGCGTCAAATAACTGTCATCGTTCTTGAGCAGTATCTTGTTGTCAAATACCGTGCTTGGCACGAAGATGCGGCTCTTCCAGCGCGTTTCTTCGTGCCCGTCGGGGAACCGGATGTTGAACTGCTCCCAAATCGTTTGCATCGGCGGCGCTGCCGTGATGAACCGTTCCTTGACCCATCCGTGCCCCACGCCGCCGGGGTTTGCCTGCGCCCGCTGATAGCATCGTGTCCCCGGCCCGTTCGGGCGGTTGCGCGAAAACATATAGCTGTACTCTTCCCACAGAAATTGCGTCAGCTCGTCAAAGTCGATGAAGTCATAGCGCTTGCCCTGATAATTCGTTCGGTCTTTCGTGTGCTGCATCGAGCCGAAATAGATTTTTGCGCCGCTCTTGAATTGCCAGTAGTGCTTGCTGTCGTTGTACTTCGCGCCCGGAAAGATGCGCGGATACAGCTCAAGCGACCGGTCGATGATCTCCGAGAGCTGCGGAAACGTCTTGCGCAGGATCAGCCCGCGATAGTATGGGATATGCACCTGCCGCGTCGCTTCCATCAGCGCGCAGTCAGTTTTCCCACCACCTGCGGCGCCGCCATATAGCGCCTCGTCTTCCCATCGGCTCATCAAGATCGCCTGCTTCGGCTGCGGCGTCCAGATGACATTCTTCTTAGCCATCCGGCCCACCAGCTCTCGGCGGAGGCGGCGTCGGCAGCACCGCGGGCAGCTCCGCAATACCGGTCTCCTCTTCTTCGTCGCCCTGTTTTGCATCGTACAGCCCGAGGTGCTTGCAGAGCATATCAAGCGCCTTTACCTTGTCGAACATCTTCACCTCGCGCTCTACGGCATTAACAATCACAATCTCCCCGTCGTCGTTCATCTCTTTGCGCGGGACGTATTTCACTTTGACGCCAGCAATCACTTTTAGATCATCCGGGCTCGCATCAGGCAGCACCTGCGCAGTTTCGGGGTCAATCAGATCGGTTGCATTGACAAAGGCTATGCGGGCCAACTCCTGTAGTACGCGGTCTTGCGTAATGCCGGTTCTGCGGCTACGTTCTGCCTTCGCGCGCGCTATCGCGCGTTGGACTTGAGTTTTCTTGAGCAATTGTGCCCCTATTGAAGCAGCATTTTTAACGGAATAACCAGCGCGTATAGCGGCCTGCGTAGCATTCAAATCGATCATGTATTCCTCGACGAAACGCTGCTGCTTCTCGTTCAACTCCGCCATGCCGCCACCGCCTTTCTTTTTTATGCTGCAAGCCCCCCGTCCTCGGCCTTATCGCGCAGCATTCTTATCCCCGCTCGGGGAACCGAGCTTCCTATCTCCGACGGTAACACGACATCTTTTATTTCTCACCACGGGCGCGGAAACTTTCTCTTCCCTTTCTGTGCTCTCATCTGTATAGTTACATACACACAACATAGATACATCCTGCGTATAGCACCCTCTCCCGAAAGAAAAGAAATATAAAAGAAAAGAAAGAGGTTCTCCCTCACGGCAAAAAGAGAGGCAGGGCTTGCGCCCTGCCTCTTTCGTTATACCTCGCCGTTTCTTTTCCGTTTCTCGTAATTCCTGCGGGCCTCTTCCTCATTGCGGAACCCGCAGCGCTTGCACTCGCTGATTTCCGTTTTCGGGTCATAGTCCATGTCCGGGGCTCCACAGATGGGGCATACGCCATAGGCCCATAACGGCCCGATAGGATCGCGCATCATGCCTTGCACCCCATCTTTCTCTTCACCCACGCCCACAGGTTTCTCCACGGGTGGGATTCTGCATAATTGGCGCGCTGCTCGGCATTGTAGCGCTTGTCACGCATTACATCAATGACCGTTTCCTTAAAAGCGAGATTGTCGTTCGCTCGCCCAAGCGCCTCCTCAGTGTCAGTGAGCTTATTTCGCAGCGCATCCGCGTCCGCTTTCAGATTCGCAATCGCGTTCTCGCGGGTGATGGCTTCGCCGTTCATTTGGTCAAGCTTCTCAGTCAGCACAGCGTTCGAATGCATCTTTGCCATCAAATCATTTCGCAGCGCAATCGTTTTTGCCGTTTGGGATTTCAGTTGTTCGGCCAGCTCTGCATTTTCTTTTTTCTGCGATTCGAGCCTTTCGGTGGCCTCCTCCACCATCTTCGCCATCTGGTCTTTGGTGTACTTCTTGATGTTGATGCTCTGCATCGCTCAGCCCTCCTCGGGAAGCTCGATCCTTGAAACGCCGTACCCGTCCGCGCACTCGTGCTCGACGCGACAGCCGCGCGCCTCCCGCCAGTCTTTGGCAAAGATTGCCACATCCGCCGTCGCCAGCAGCTCGAGTGACTTGCTCAGATAGTAAAGCGGCGCTTTTGCACCGACCGGAACATCGAGCCCGCCCTTGAAAAAGCTGTCGATGACCTCGACCTCGCCGCGCCCTGCGTACACGGACTTCGCAATCGCGATCAAATCCTCGCGCTCGCTCTCGATCTCCTCGTCGCTCTTGCCGCGCATCGGCTGCGAGATAAACAAGCGCACCGTCGGCAGCTTCGGCGCGGCCGGTTCGTCCGCCGCAGTCGCCTCGTCGCAGCAGGAACGCTCGCATTCTTCATCGCAGCAGTGATTCTCCGCCGCTGCCTCGCCGTTCACGCCGCCCACCGCCGTTTGCAGCAGGAAGCCCAGCAGCTCCCAAATCTTATTTCTGATCCGTTGCATGCAGATTTCCTCCCCCAGCTTCTCGTCGTAGTTCTCCGCGCTCACGCAGCTCGAGCTCTCCACGATCTCGAAGCCGTTTTTCAGTACCGCGCGCACAACGGTCGTCTTGCCGCCCATCGTCACGGTTTCGTGGTGGTCGATGAATTGCTCGACCATCTCCGCGCTGATGCTCGGCGCCTCAGTCTTGAGCTTGCCGTTCACCTCGAGCGGCAGATACGCGCGCTCGAAGACCTCCGCCGGGCTGAAGCTCTCGTACCCGTCCGCATAGCGCACCTTGTAGCCGCGCTCAACCTCGTTGCCGCACGGTACTCTGTTCTCCGCGAGCGTAACGACCTTGCCGTCCACGCGATACGCCTTTTCCGCCTCGATAAGTTTTGTTCCGATGTACTGTTTCATGGTTCTGGTTCCTTTCTTTTTCGCCCGCAGGCGTGATTAAAGATGTAACTGCTCGTGCTCGCGCGGCTTCTCGACGAGGATCTTCGCGACCTTGCAATCGCCGTAGCGCTCAATGTCCATCGCGATTCGCTCCTTGATGCCCTGCGCGTCAGCGGCGGGGACGTTGGCTTTAATCGTGATCGTCAGCATTTGCGCCCTCCTTCGGCTCGCCGTAGCTGCAAAAATCGTCCGGCTCTACGCAAACCGCCTCGCCGGAATACCCACGTTCGGTCTCTTTCGGTATAGATTTCTATTCGGTCACTACCGCAGAACGGGCAAGGCGTTAATTCAGTCATCCTTCATCGCCTCCAATGCTTTCTCCGCCTCCTCGCGGGTGAGGAATACGGTCTTTCCGAAATCAGAAAACTTGTAAAACTTTGGTGCCATGGGAGTGTATTGTACTGCTATGGTCCATCCGTCAGCGCTCGTTTCGACCCATTTTACCACCATCGGCAATATGGTTTTCCCATTGTGGAATCCGTACACAACATCGCCCACCTTGCACGGCAGCACCACCAGCCGCCCGTCCTTGTCGGCCTCGGCCAGCTCGCGCAGGCGAGTATAACTGCAAAGGCTCTCCAAATCAGCAAGGCGCATGAGTTTCAGCGCGATCTCGTCCGCCTTATCTTTCGGTAGAACTTCCTCCGGCGTCAGCCCCGTGTCCTCGTAGGCTGCAAGACGCTCCACACACGTCTGTCTGTACGCGCTTTTTGCCACACGGTCATTGCAATCATTGCCACTGTAACAACCTGCCGGATAATTGTAATCCGCTGCGCCGCTTGCGAGATATTTTGTCAGTCGTTCCATCACTCCACCTCCTGCATCTTACTAATCACTTGTCGGATCACATCGCCACCGTAAGCGTCTTTTGTCAACTCCAAAAACTCCATCAGCGTCATCATGCCATGCTCAAGGTCAACACCGTGGTCGCGGGCAAACTGTTTTCTGCCCATGTCACACGAGCCGGTCAAGCGGTGATGCCAGTCGTAAAAGTACTGCGTCGGATACGTTTTTTCGCGGGCTGTCTCGCGCAGGAACACGTCAATTCGCTCTTCCTCCGGCATGTCCTCAAACAGCTTGTCTCGCAGCGCCTCCATTGCCTCGCGCAGCGTTTCGCCGTGCGCGAAAACATTGTCCTGCTTGACGATATAGCACGGCGTGAGCGTCAAATCGGCGTTCAAGATTGCCCCGTGCGCAGTGTTACCGCGCACGGAATGAATCAGCGTGTTTACTCCGTCAATTCGATAGACCGGTTCCCCATTGAAACTTTTAATGCCGGATCCGTAGCCGGAGCCGTCGCCGGAGCCGTAGCCGTCGCCGTAGCCGGAGCCGTAGCCGTAGCCGGAGCCGTAGCCGGAGCCGTAGCCGTAGCCGTCGCCGTCGCCGTAGCCGGAGCCGTAGCCGGAGCCGTAGCCGTAGCCGTAGCCGTCGCCGTAGCCGGAGCCGTAGCCGGAGCCGTAGCCGTAGCCGTCGCCGTAGCCGGAGCCGTAGCCGGAGCCGTCGCCGGAGCCGTAGCCGGAGTTCACTGCCAGGAATGCCTTGACCTTATCATCAAGCGTCATCTCTTCCACTCCTTTACACCTCGAAGAGATTCAGATGCTTCATCTGTACACGGGATAATCTGAATTGCGCCAAGTACGATCATCTCCGGAATTGTCACGGTAAAACGGCAGCTGCCCGGCGTTTTCGTACCGTCCTGCGCCAACTGCTCCACGGCACACGCGCCGTCCCAACTCCACAGCTTACG
>ERZ834798.555-NODE-555-length-43175-cov-10.659717_pt1 | contig 43175 bp, 61 predicted proteins | sample MGYA00519689_ERZ834798 | MGnify/ENA primary metagenome ERZ834798 (study PRJEB31850, sample SAMEA3708761) | human gut metagenome | biome: human gut; feature: human-associated habitat; material: faeces | place: China | collected 2014 ...
TTCTATACGAGATTTCTGGACTGGTGTTAAATCCGTTCCATTAATTGAGTCAAGATCCATATCAGGAGATGCTTTACATTTTTTGTGAACTTTTGAAAGAATATCTTCATCTGTGTATGTATTATCTGATAAAATAAGGTCGATGATATTAGATGCGGATTTGCCGAAAACATCAGTAAAGACCATATCCAGTTTACAATTACCAGAAGTAAGAGCATTCTGAAAACGGTTCTTTTCACTGGAACGTATATTTACAAGTTTGTACTTGTAGCGAGTGAGTTCGCGAAGGATGCGGAAATCTTTTTGAGGTATAAAACTACTTCTAACAATACCAAACTTAAATAAATCAGCAATCCATTTGGCATCTTTATCGTCATCTTTCTCGCCTTTAACAGCGCGTACCCATTTAGGGTTGGCAACGACGATATTGGAAATATGGGATTCCAATACATTGTAGACAGGAATATAGTACTTACCAGTGGATTCCATGCATACATTTTGACAGTCGTTTTGAATCAGCTAGTTTCTAAACCGGATCAAGTCATTGTGAAAAGTCGAGAATCTTTTTTTAGATAAACAGGTTCAACGGATTCAGAAATGCAGATAACTGCGACAATGAATTTTTTGTGCACGTCGATACCACAAACACGAGGATAAATGATTTTCATAGAAAAAGCCTCTTTCAAAATAAAGAAGAAAGAAGCATTGACTGAACGAGTAGCACTAAAGATTAACTAATAGTCAATGATTAATCTACGGACTTGATGTCAAGACTAATGTGTGCTTGAAATACTCGAACTTACACTGGTTTTTATGCTGATTTAATCTGAACGAGATGCAGAAGTCTGCAACTCACCTCACCGTGCTCTGTAGTGTACTTCTAACTTCAAGAACATGGTAGCAAATAAAAGATAAAAAATAAAAGCAAAGCTCATTGCACATTTTAATTCCAATGTGTGCCTTGAAGCGAAGCTGAAAGGAATGGTTGGTTTATATGAAGAAATTAATGCTTGATTGTGATGATACACTCTATGATTTATCTTGGCCATTTCGCAAGTGCATGGAAGAATTCCTTCCTAATGTAGATGTGGATATGGATTTATTTTATGCGGATTATCGTAAGTTTGGAGATCTGATTTTTGATGATCTTCAACAAGGAAAGATTACGATTGATGAATCTGGTGTTTATCGTATTGAAAAGGCTTGTGAAAAGTATGGGATTATTTTTTCTCATTCAAAAGCTGTAGAGTTTCAGTCTCGCTATAAATATTATCAGCATCATATTGAAATGGATGCACCGTTGATTGATTATTTTTCGAATTGTGAAGATGAACTTGCAATTTTGACAAATGGAGAGGATGCGCATCAAAGAATGAAATTAGAAGTGCTTCGTGTCTTTGATTATTTTAAACCTGAAAATGTATTTACGAGTGGTCAAATTGGTGTTGCAAAACCGGATGTGAATGCATTTAAAAAGTGTATGGAAGCGATGCATGAAGATATTACAGAATGGTATTATATTGGAGATAATTATATCAATGATATGAAAGGGGCTAAAAGTGCAGGCATGAAGACGATTCATTTTAATCGTCATCATCAGGTAAGTGGGCCTTGTGCAGATCATGTCGTATATTCGGCTAAAGAGTTGGTTGAATTCATTAAAAAAGACTAGATTGAACTAGCCTTGTTAAGAATGTCGTAATGGCATTCTTTTTTTCTACAATGCTTCCTCACCAATGATTTCATCCGACCATATTTTCTTCTTGCTCAGTGGGTTTATTGTAATCTTCAAATCTCTCATTAAGTGTTTGTTTGTTCGCATAGTATTTTCTAATATAAGTATATATGAAATTAAGTCCGATTTAAATAGGAGGTTAAGTAGGCATAAAATCACATTTGTGGTAAAATAAATCTGTATGTTTTGATAAGGAGTAATTATGTTTATAACAACAATTCATTCTATTGATTCATTAGAAAAATTAAAAAGAGCGAAGGCAGATGCCGTGATCATTGGTGTTGAACATTATTCGATTCGTTCGAGTATTACGGTAAAAAAAGAGGATTTACAGCTTTGGAAGAAGAAGTGTAAAAAGCTTGGCCTAAAATTATATATCAACTTTTTAAGATTATGTATGGATGAAGATCTATCGGGTGTTCGTGAATACTTTTCTATTTTTAAAGAATTGGATGTGGATGGTATTTACTATGCGGATGAAGGTCTATATTTTGAGGCGAAACAATTGGGGATTGAATTCAAATTGATTTATCAACCGGAAACATTGGTGGCTTCAAGTGCAGATGTGGATTTCTATATGTCTTTAGGCGTTCAGTCTGTCTCTTTAGCACATGAATTGAGTCTTGAAGAAGTGGTAAGTATTGGAAAGCACAATCCGGATATTGAAATCTTAGTGCATGGGTATTTCTCGATTCTATATTCAAGAAGACCTTTGGTCACTAACTATTTAGAGGCTGTGAACAAAACGGTTTGTTCATTACCGTGTCATTATGACTTGATTGAACAAACGCGTGATCAACGCATGCCAATTGTGCAAGATGAAACGGGTACACATATCTTTAGTGAAATGCCAATCAACTCATTACAGGAAATGTGGGATTTTACATATGTAGGAATGCATCGCTTCCGCATTGATTCTTTATTTTTTGATGATGATTGGACTGTTGAAATCTTGGGTTTATATGATTTAGCTTTACAAGGGATTAAAATTATGGATGATGAGTCAACAAACCGTTGGTATTTAGAAGAGACAATTAAGAAAAAGGAGGAGCAAGTAAATGAATAAGATTGAATTATTAGCTCCTGCTGGAAATTTAGAAAAAGCAAAGATTGCGATTTTATATGGGGCGGATGCTGTATATATAGGTGGTAAGCAGTTTAGTTTGCGTTCGCGTGCAAGTAACTTTTCCATTGACGAAATCGCAGAATTAGTCAAATTTGCGAATGCACATAATAGTCATGTGCATGTAACTGTAAATATGCTTCCGCATGAGTCGGATCTTGATGGTATTGAAGAGTATTTAATAACTTTGGATTCGATTGGCGTGCATGCGATTATTGTGGCAAGTCCATCGATTATGATGTTGGCTAAAAAGCTTGGATGTAAGTTTGAAGTGCATGTATCAACGCAGCATTCTTCTACAAATTCAAGTGCTGCAAGATTCTGGAAAGAAAAGGGTATGGACCGTGTTGTTCTTGCTAGAGAATGTCAAATGGATGATATTCGTTCGATTTGTGAAGAGAATATTCTTCCTATCGAAGTCTTTATTCATGGAGGTATGTGTATTTCTTTTTCAGGACGTTGTGTATTGAGTAATCATATGACGCTTCGTGATGCGAATCGTGGTGGGTGTGCACAGAGTTGTCGTTGGAAATATCATTTAATGGATGGGCAAACAGAATTAAGTGATCCAACGAATTTATTCTCCATGTCTTCAAAGGATTTGCAGGCAGTGGATTATATTGAGAATTTCATCCATATGGGTGTAGCGTCCTTGAAAATTGAAGGGCGTATGAAAAGTGCTTATTATTTAGCTACGGTTGTTTCTAGCTATCGTATGTTGATTGATTATATTTATGAGCATGGGCATGCGGATGTTGAAATCATTGAGCGTGTAAAAAAGGAAATTGCCAAGGCAGAGAACCGACCGACAGGGCCGGGCTTCTATAATGGTCTTCCTAAACATAAGATACAGTTGTATCAAGATCATGATGAAACGGTAACACAGGAATATGTAGCCATTGTGCAGGATTATGACAAAGAAAGTCAGATGGCGACTTTACAAGTTAAGAATCATTTCATGCCAAATCAGGATTTAGAAATATTTGGCCCTCACATTTTAAGTACGATTGTACATGTAGGGGATGTGTATGATAGTGAAGAAAATGTATTAGAGGTTTGTAATAAGCCGATGCAGATCGTACATACAAAATGGTCTGGGCCTATTGAAGTTGATGCGATGATTCGTAAAATTAGATAGTGGAAGAGGTAAGTAAGATGAAATTAAGTCAGAGTTTCTTTTATACATTAAGAGAAAATGCGAAAGATGAAGATAGCGTATCAAGTAATTTGTTGGTGCGTGCTGGAATGATCAAAAAATGTTCAAACGGAATCTATATGATCATGCCTATGGGAAAGAAGGTTCTTTCTAAAGTTGAAAATATTATTCGTGAAGAAATGGATGCGAAAGATGCACAAGAATTGTTGATGCCAGCATTGATTCCAGAAGATGTATATGTACAATCGGGTCGTCGTGAAGCCTTTGGTTCAAATATGTTTTCATTGAGTGATCGTTATAATAAGCGTTATGTTTTGGGCCCAACACATGAAGAATTGTTTGCGGTAGCTAGTAGTATGGATGGAAAATCTTATAAGGATTTCCCATATAACTTATATCAGATTCAAACGAAATATCGTGATGAAACTCGTCCTCGTTATGGATTGATTCGTGTTCGCGAATTCATCATGAAGGATGCGTATACATTTGATGTGGATGAAGCTGGATTGGATGTAGCCTACAACAAGATGTATGATGCATATTGCCGTATCATGGATCGTTTAGGATTGGAATATAAGATTGTTAAAGCGGATACAGGAGCTATGGGTGGTTTATTATCAGAAGAATATCAGGCTTTATCAAGTATTGGTGAAGACGTTGTTGTTGGATGTGAAGGTTGTGACTATTCTAGTAACTTAGAAATCACTGAAGTAGTAGATATAATGGAAGATTCTTGTGAAAAAGAACTTTCAATGGAAATTGTTGATACACCAAACGCAAAAACAATTGAAGAAGTGGCTGCTTTCTTTGGTAAGAAGGAAAGTGATTTCGTTAAAACATTACTATATAACGTAGATGGAAAGGTAATCGCATTCTGTATTCCTGGTGATCGTGAATTAAATGAAACAAAGGCATTGAAATTATTGGGTGCTAATGAAATGGAAATGGCTAGCTTTGAAGAAGTTGAAAAGGTAACACATGCGCGTGTTGGCTTTGCGGGCCCAGTCGGCATTGATTGTCCTGTATATATGGATCGTCAAATCAAACATATGAAAAACTTCATTGTAGGTGCTAACCAATCGGATCGTCACATTAAGAATGTAAATTGCAAAGATTTCGAGCCTGTAGAAGTGGCAGATCTTTGTCAGGTTAAAGAAGGAGATATTTGTCCTAAGTGTGGTAAGAAGTTAACTTTCCAACATGGTATTGAAGTTGGTAACTTATTTAAATTGGGGACAAAATATTCTAAGAGCATGAATCTATACTATACAGATGCCAATAACCAATTACAGCCAGTTTGGATGGGAAGCTATGGTATCGGTCTAGAAAGATGTATGGCAGCCGTTGCTGACCAGCACCATGATGATTTTGGTATTAAATGGCCAGTTGAAATTGCACCATTTAGACTTGCGATTGTTCCAGTATCTTTAAAGGATGAAGAACAAGTTAAGATTGCCAATGATCTATATGAATTCTGTAAAGAACACAAATTCGATGTTATTTTGGATGATCGTAATGAGCGTCCAGGTGTTAAATTTAAAGATATGGAATTGATTGGGATTCCTTATCGTATTACTGTGGGTCGTGGTATTAAAGAGGGTAAACTTGAGTGGACAGATCGTTATACGAGTGAAAAGATTGAAATTACGATTGAGGATGTTTATTCTGAAATCGAAAAAGTTTTCGTCATGTAAACGCTTGTGCTTGAACTATAAACAAAAAATTAAGTTATACATTTACTTTCATACAATTTTCATGTATATTAGTCATAGTTAAAGGAGTGTAATTATGCAAAATAAAATTGAAATTTTTAACAACCAGGTTATTATCAACTATAATTTGGCATATCCAAAGAGTCGTGAGGTTTTATTAAAATCTCATACGTTCACAAAATTTGTTCAATATTTCATTGAATATCAAGAAACAGATAATGCGAACATGTACGCGTATTTGACAAAGAATGGTGAATTGAATTCAAAAGAAGCTTCTTGTGATTTCTGTCATTTCTTGCGTTTATTGTCAATCTTTACTTGTGAAGAATTAAAAGATGAATATTATCTTTCAAATAAAGATGCAACTTTAAGTGTTATTGAAGAGATGTATCGTAATTGGCGATCTTTACAACGTTTTGGATATATGAAGAGTGATAATTCAACGGATTTTGGTATTAATACATTAGTGGCATTTGACTCAGCTTCAAATGATTTAATTCTTCGTACATATCGTTTGTTTGAAGAAAAATTAATGGGGAGACCAAACTTAGTGTATCGCCAGGTTCAAGCTGGAACTAACGCGTGTTTCTCTGTTCATACTTTGGATAAAGTATGGGCTGATGAATATGCCGCATTACAAGATATTCCAATGATCGATACGGTTATGTTAAGAACTCCAATGATTTTGCATCCAAAATCAAGTAAACGTACAGGAATGTTTACTGAAATAGATACACAGCCAATGACATATTTCAAAAAGGGAGAATCAAACTGGTTCTGTTATCCTTGTAAGGTTGGAACTTTATTATGTTTCGTATACTTCAACTCAAAATATATGTCTAGTGCATTGAGTATGGCTAACTTGTTTGAATTAGCTACAAAAGAAGAGAGTGCTCAAAAACCAGATCTTGTTGTTATTTTTGGTAATGACGATGGAAATGATGCAACAAACTTCTATTATGATGAGGCCAATGATATTTGGGTAGGATGTATTAGTGACAATCCTCGTATCGAATACTTTGGATATTTAAAGAAAATGTGTTTAACTTTACATAACTTGGCACAGATGAAAAAAGGTTGGTTACCAATCCATGGTGCTTTCGTAAACATCTATTTAAAGGATGGAACTAAGAAAGGTATCATGTTGATGGGTGATAGTGGTGCTGGTAAATCTGAATCAATTGAAGCATTAAAGGCCACTGCTGGAGATATGATTCGTGAAGTAGAAGTTGTATTTGATGATATGGGAACAATTCACTTAGAAGATGGCGTTCCATATGGTCAGGGTACTGAAATTGGTGCGTTCATTCGTTTAGATGATTTGGATCCAGGTACTCCATATCGTGACATGGACCGTTCAATTTTCATGGCTCCAGAAAATCCAAACTCACGTATGATTCAGCCAGCGGCTCCATATCGCGTTGTTGTTCACAATCATAAAATCGATTTATTTGCGTACGCAAACAACTACACTAATGAATTTGGTCTAAAGAAATTAACTGTTCAAGAAGTAAAAGATACTTGTAAATTAGGTAAACGTATGGCTTTAGGTACAACTCAAGAAGTTGGTATTTCAACAACATATTTCGCAAACCCATTTGGTCCTATGCAAAAACAAGAACTTTGCGAACCAATCATCGACACAATGTTCCAGGCTCTAGAAGATAACGGAGTATTTGTGGGTGAAATCTATACGCACTTAGGATTCGATAAATCAAACCGTAAAGGTTTAAATATTGCGGCTCAGCAATTATTAGAATTTATCCAGAAAAAGGATTAACGCTTTATCTAAAGCGTTTTCTTTTTGTTTGGCATGAAAACGGCATAAAATAACTTCATTTTTTACCTTTTTTCTCTAATTTATCTATAAAATTTATCTATCAGAAAGAGGGAAAAAGGAAATGGCAGTCAAGAAAGACACAAAAACAGGTACGTGGTATTTTTACGGATCGTACAAGATGATGAACGGAAAGCAGAAGCAGTATAAGAAGCGTGGCTTTCCAAAAAAGAAGGATGCAGTTAAGGCGGAAATACTATTTAGGGCCGATATTAAGACTCCTTATAAAAATCTTACGCTGGAAGAACTATTTACTCTATATTCAGAGTACACTGAGAAACGAATCAAAGACAATACTTACAACACTCAAACAAGAGTTTTGCAAAGATGGATTGATATTATCGGTAAAGATACGTTGATTAAAAAGATAACAACTAGCAATCTAGAGGATGCATTGGAATTAATGATTCGTAAGTCTAATTCCAATACCGCAGTTAATTATCTGAACCGATTAAACAAGATGTTTAGGTATGCAGTTCAAAAAGGATATTTGGAAACGAATCCATGTGCTCCTATAGAAGTTATCAAAAACCCAAACGCAAAAAAGAACGAAATGAAGTATTGGACATTGGATCAGTTCAATTTATTCATTCCATTTGTTACAAATCCTATGTACAATCTATTGTTTAAGAATCAGTTTTACAACGGAACAAGAATAGGAGAAGCACTAGCTTTAACTTGGGAAGATATAGATTTTGAGAATAAAACAATCACGATCAACAAGACATGGTCGAAAGATTTGCATCAGGTTACCACTCCAAAGACTAACAACAGTTACCGAACAATTACGATTCCTAGCTTCTTATGCGATAATTTCAAAGCTTATAAGGAGCTATTGGATGTTCCTGATAAGTCGTTTATATTCGGTATAGACACTCCAATATCGAACACGGCAGTCAGAACATATCTTTTAAGAGCCATTAAAGCAGCTAACCAAAACAACGAAGAACAAATACCTACTATTCGTATACATGATTTAAGGCACTCATGTGCTTCTTATATGATTGGCAATATGGTAAGAGATGGAAGCTCTAATTTTAGCTTGTACGATGTAGCTAAACGACTAGGAGACAATCTAAACACTGTATTGAGTGTTTATGCTCATTGGCTTCCTCAAGCCGACAAAGGAATCGCAAAATTCATGGATAAAGACAATGCACTAGATTAATTTCTAGTGCTTTTTTTGTTAGCAAAAGAAAAACACACTTAAATGTGTGTTCTCTAAACTTCATAATTATTATTCTACACCGCTGAACTTACAAACTAGCTTTCCAATAACTCTAAAGCACTCGTTAGTAACGTCAATAATTATTGGATCGTACTTTGGGTTTGCACTTTCCAATACAATCATTCCATTATTTAATCTTCTAAATGTCTTGCATACACAATCATTACCATCATTGATGCAGAAAGAACCGATTTGTCCACTTTCCAACACGTTAGTTTTCTCAAATATTAGTGTGTCTCCATCATTGATTCCTTTTCCAATCATGGAATCACCTTTTGCAATATTGGCAAAGTACTCCTTGTTAGAATTTATATACCTATCCGGAACGGCTATATAGTCTTCGATATTATCATTTATGAACAAACCTTTACCACAACACAATGAGGAATATAAAGGTATAGAATTCTTTTTTTTATTTGAATCAGGATAATAATGAGGATCATCACTTATACCGAATAAGTATGCAGGTGATACATTTGTTGCATTGGCTATTTTCTTAATCGCATCTGTTGGAATTTTTGTAGTTTTTCCTACTGCGTATCTTTGTATAGTAGCTTGTGGTATGCCTGTTCTCTTTTGTAATTCTACAAAAGAGTATCCACTTTGATCAATCGCTATTTTTACTCTTTTAGAATCATTATCTTGCACGTGTATTCACCCCCACCAATCTACTAAAATTATATATTTTATATCTTATTATTGCAATGACAATTCATTGTATTAATTAAAAAAATATCATTTAAAAGTTGACTACATCTCAAAAATGATATAAACTATAGATGTATCAAAAATGAGATGACGGAGGTGATGTCATGGAAAAAAGTTTAATCAAATATTGGCTTTCTAAGAACAATATGTCACAAAGAGAGTTAGCAGAAAAGCTTGGAATCAATGAAAATACATTAAGTTTAAAGATAAATGGGTCTTTATCAACAACAACCAAAGATGCTCTTAAGATTTGCAAAATATTACATATAGATAATTTGGAAGAAAGAGCAAAAATTTTTTTAAATTAAACATATCAAAAATGAGATATAAATAGAAAGGATGAATAAAATGGCAGAACCAAGTAGAAGAAAGGACGGCACAATGAAAAAATCTGATGCAAAAGAAATTGCAAGAGATATTCTACAGGATGCAATTGGAGAAGCTTATTACAAATTGGATACAGATAAATATTCTGATAATGAGCAAGATTTGATAATCGAATATTTAGAAAAAGAAGCGGAAAGATTGATGAAGCTAATTGATAGAGAATACATCACGTATTAAGTAGAAAACAGAAAGGGGCGGTAAACATGAACTCAATTGATTTAATTCGAGAATCTGAAGAAATTGGAAACAAAATCTTAGATATTATGCAAAAAAGCGGATGTAGTTTCGAAGATTTAGAAAAAGTTTCGACAATGCTTACACACGTTTATTTATGCGGTTTTGAAGTTGGAAAGAGATGTGTTGTGAAATGAAAGTTCTTCTTGGGTACAAAGACATTATGGCGCTTGGTTTCTCTAAGAAAACAGCGTACAAGATGCTGAATCTTATTTGTGAATCTGAGGACTATAAGAAGTCCAATTTAGCAAAGGTTATTGATTCGAAGAAAGTTCCAACAAAACTATTCGTAAAGATGTTTCCTGAATTTAAAGAAGTAGTGGGGTGTGAGAAATGATGGATGTAGATGATTTAAGGGTTATTCAAGATAACCGATTTATTGATGAAGATGAAGAAGAGGAGGAAGAAAGCTATGGGTACGAAGACTACTGCTACGACTTCTGCAAAGCAGAACGTGACGAAGAAGCCTGGTTCTAGATCAAAGAAAAAAGCAGTTGAATTAGGTGATTGTATCACGCTTCCTTCTTTTGCCAATAACGAGTATGAAACTCAATATTCTATGGCGGTTAGAAGTCAAAAGCAGACTCATATGGTTAATCGTGCTGCTAAATTCAATTACATATGTTCAATTGTTTTATTTGCACTAGCTATCGCATTTACAGTTTTCGCAAACTGGTACATAAGAGGCTTGTAAAATGACGCAAACAGAAAGAGTTATTAAGCACCTAAAGGAATATGGAAGTATCACTCCTTTAGAAGCTATCAGAGAATATGGAATCACTCGTTTAGGTGCAAGGATTTGGGATTTAAGAGACTCGGGGTATGAAATTGAAACTCAAACTGAAACTTCAAAAAATCGGTTTGGAGATAAAACATCATATGCCAAGTACGTATTAAAAGGAGGGGCTAAAAATGAATCTGTATCAAGACACTGAAAAGTTTAGTGTTGAAAAGTATGGAAGTCATGAAGAATGGCTTAAAAAACGTGGTTGTGGAATTGGAGGGTCTGATGCAGCGTGCTTCATGAATTTGAATCCATGGAAAACATTAAATCAGTTGTGGCACGATAAAAAGTTCGGCTCACAACAAATTACAAATGATGCTATCGAGTATGGAAATACTGCAGAGCCATGCTTGAGAACGTTGTTTCAGGCGAAACATCCTGAGTTGGATGTTCAGTATGTTGATAACGTTACATTGGTTTCTAAAGAACATGAGTTCTTGAGATACAGTCCTGATGGATTGATTTACAACAAGGAAACAGGAGAAAGAGGAATCTTAGAAATCAAAACATCTAAGACAGTCAATTCTCAGAGTTTAGCAAAATGGGGGAAAAAAGGAAATGAAACAGTTCCAGATAACTATTATTGCCAAACTTTGGAGGGATTGATTGTAACGGACTTCGATTTCGTGATCTACTGTGCAGAACTAAGATTTGCAGATGGTGATGCACGAATTATTGAGCGTTCCTACAGAAAAGAAGAAGCTCTAGACAGTATGAACGATCTAAAACAAGCAATGTTAGAAAAATGGGATAGGTACTTTATCCAAGATGTAGAACCACCTATCACATTGTCCATATAGAAAAAGAGGAGATGGAAATATGGAATTTAATTTAGAGGTACGTGCACAAAATGGAAAAGTGTACACAAATGCTAGTGAATTATTACCTGATATTCAAGAAGGCTTAAAGCACTACAACTATGTAGTAGATGAAGGCAACTACAAGAAGGCTAAAACAGACAGAACTGCATTAAATAACTTAGTAAAGATTGTCTCAGACAAACGTAAACAAGTTGAGAATGATGTCTTTGCTCAATGGCTACAGGACAAAAAAGACATTATGCAAGTCGAAAAAACTATCAAAGAAGCATCTGATAAATTGGGTGCTGGAATCAATGATATTGATAACGCAGAAAAAGAATTAAAGCGTAATCAAATCAAAGAGTTATGGCTAAATATGACCAACAACAAATATCCTTTTGAATTAGTTTTTGACGATAGATATTTGAACAAATCTGTTAAGCCTAAAGAAATTGAAGAAAGCTTAAATAACAAGTTCTTAAAAGCCGAAGAACAATTATCTTTTATCGAAGCTTCTTTACCTGAAGATGAATTACAGGCAGAACAAGTAATCCAATTGTTCTGCAAAACATTGGATCTAAGCAAAGCTACGGAACGTATCAACGAGATCAAGGAAGCTAAAGCAAAGCTTCAAGAAAAAGTAAATGCTCAGATTGAACAATCTAAGCAAGCTCAAATGGAAAGAGTAAATGCAGTTCCTGTTCAAACTCAAGTGAATGAGGTTCCAAGTCAAACAAAGCCTAACAGATATTGCGTGTTCAAAATGGAAGGCCCTATGGAAGAACTACAAGCGTACAATCCATTGTTGAACAAATTTATTAAAGAACACAACGTTAAAGTAACAATTTTAGAAAAGGGAGAGTGTTAACATGATTCAAAACAATATTGCTAAAAAGCCACAGGCTTCATTCGCATCTTACGTAAAGTCTGATGCAGTACTTGCAAATATCACAAAAACTTTAGGAAGTGCAACAAGAGGAAAGAAATTTGTTGCATCCATTATCAGTGCAGTTAATACGGATAAGAAATTAATGGAATGTGATTTTCCAACGATTATAAGTGCAGGAATCGTAGGTGATTCTTTGAACTTATCACCTAGTCCACAGTTAGGACACTACTACATGGTGCCATTCAGAGACACTAAGAACAATCGTACAGTCGCTACATTCCAACTTGGATATAAAGGTTATCTTCAATTAGCTATTCGTTCAGGTCAATATAAGAAAATCAATGTTGTAGCAGTTAAGGATGGGGAATTATTAAGCTATAACCCATTTACAGAAGATATTGAAGTAAGAGCTATTACTGACCCATTAGAACGTGAAAAAGCTCCTACTATTGGATATTACGGAATGTTTGAATTGACTAATGGATTCACTAAATCAATGTATTGGTCAAAAGAAACCATGGAAGAACACGCTCAGAAATATTCTAAAGGGTATGCAGCTCATAAGGGATATACATTTTGGGAAAAAGATTTTGACGGAATGGCATTTAAAACAATCTTACGTCAATTAATTTCTAAGTGGGGAATTATGAGTATTGAAATGCAAACTGCAATTGAAACAGATATGTCATTCAAGGATGATGTAAGTTCTGAACCTGTTTATTTCGATAGTGAAGAAAATCAACAAGTAGAACAAGTTCAAGTATATCAAGAACAAACATATCAAGAACCAGAGGGTGTAAGTCTTGTATAAATCAAAACGTAGTAAAGCTACAGATATAGATTTAAAAACTAGAAAGTTGGTAAAAGAAAGAGATCAAATGTGCATATTTTGTGGGAGTACATACCGCATTGAATTAGCACACACAATTCTTTCAAGAAGCAATGGCGGACTAGGTTGTGAAAAGAACCTAGTCTGTGCTTGCCAACGTTGTCATAGAATCATGGACTCAGAAAGTCCTAAAGGAAAGAAATTGAGAGAGATTGCAATTAAGTATTTAGAGCGTATATATGGAAGGATTGATGAGGAAGATGTCAAATACTCAAGAGATATGGAAAGACATTAATGGATATGAAGGCATTTACCAAGTTAGTAATAAAGGAAGGGTTAGAAGCTTAGATAGAAAAGTGTGGAATTACACAAAAAAAAGCAAAATTCTGAAGCCACAAGATAACGGACATTCTTACTTAAATGTTGGATTGCATAGCGATAGTGGTGTAAACAAACACGCATATATCCATAGATTAGTTGCAGAAGCTTTTATTCCTAATCCTGAAGGAAAACCAGAGGTAAATCACATTGACTTCAACAAAAGAAACAATTGTGTAGAAAATCTTGAATGGGTAACAGAAGAAGAAAATAAAAAACATTATAGATTTTCAATAAGAATGAGAGAAGCAGTAGATACTAGAGAAAACAAGAAGATGAATCTTTATTTTTCGAAAATAAGAGATAACAAATCAAGAATACTCAATCTTTACAATGACGGAAAAACAATAAAAGAAATTTCAAAAGAAACAGGACTTGGTAAAGATTTTGTTTCAAATGTACTTTCTCTATTTGTAGATGAGGTGAAATATGCTAAGTCAAAATGAATTATTGTATAAATACAACCCATTTAAAGTTAAACATTGGAAAGATGAAGAAATCCAGGAACAACTTTCAATCCTAGTTGATGCTTATATCTCTGATGCAGAAACAGTAATGGAAATGGCGTTAAATGTCGAAAACCTAGCGAATCAAATGTTCTTGATTGGTGAAATGATAGCTAGGTTACAAGAAAGCTCGAACATCTTAAAAGCAGATATTGAGAACAAAATGAATCAAGCGATTTACGTAGAACGCAGCACATGGGAACGTGACCATGGAAAAGCACCTAGCATTAAATATTTTGAAGCTTTAGCAGGTCAAAAAGTATCTGAGGAAAAATCAAAGTTTGCAAAATTAGATAGCGATTTGAAACGATTCAAAACGGCCTATGAAAGTATTGAAGCTAAGATGAATTCGGAAAAGAAAAAAATCGAGGCTACTAAGTTTGAGATTGGAGGTGCGTAAGATGGCTTTCATTGGTATTGATCCAGGAAATCTAGAAAGTGCATATGTAGTTGTTGCAGATGATTTAAGCGAAGTCCTAGAAAAAGGAAAAGTTGAAAATCATGAATTGATGAAATTACTTACTCGTTTCAAGTTAACATACGATATTCGATATGTAGCTATTGAAATGATTGCTTCTTATGGTATGGCAGTTGGTGCATCTGTATTTGATACGTGTGTATGGATAGGACGATTTAAAGAGCATTGCTTAAAACTTTTGTGGAAAGTTGAGTTTGTATATAGGAAAGAAGAAAAAATGCTTCTATGCAACTCTATGAAAGCGAAAGACAGTAATATTAGACAAGCATTGGTTGATAGGTTTGCAAAAGATACTCCAAACAAAGGAAAAGGAACAAAAAAAGAGCCTGGATTCTTCTATGGTTTCAAAAGTGACATATATTCAGCTTTGGCGGTGGCTTGTGTGTTTTACGAAAAAATGAACGAAAGCGGTTGCAATCATGAAATATAGAGATTTATCAGGGAAAAAGTTTGGAAGATTGACAGTTATTAAATACGATCATTCGGAAAAGAATCGTGGTGCTTATTTTGAATGCATTTGTGATTGTGGAAATCATTGTGTAGTCAGAGGCTCTCAATTAGTTACAAAATCTAGACCAACAAGAAGTTGTGGATGCTTGCAAAAAGAAAAGGCGAAAGAACATTTAGCTGAACTTGAAAAAGAAGGAAAAGTAAAGCATGGGCAAAGGCGAACTCATGGTATGTCAAAAACACGTATATATCGAATTTGGTTATCCATGAAAAAAAGATGCGATTGTAAAAAATATGAACATTATGAAAATTATGGTGGAAAAGGCATAAAAGTTTGTGATGAATGGAATAAATCGTTTGAAGAATTTTATAAATGGGCACTAAAAAATGGATATGAAGAAAATCTTTCAATCGACAGGATAGATGTTAATGGTAATTATTGCCCTGAAAATTGCAGATTTGCCAATCAGAAAGCACAAGTTAGAAATAGAACAAACACTGTATTTCTAACACACGAAGGAGATACGAAAACGCTTATAGAATGGTGTGAGAAATATAACATAGAATATAAGCTTGCACATGAAAGATACTTAAAAGGATTCCCTTTTGAAAAAATATTTTATAAAGGAAATCTCAGGAAGTACATAGGTACAGAATGTTAGGAGGTGTGATAAATGGCAGTCATTAGAGTTATAAAGAACAAAGACTATACAGTGATGAGCAATGCACATTTACGCGATAAAAGGCTATCACTGAAAGCAGTTGGGTTATTAAGTATTGTATTGAGTTTGCCTGATGATTGGCATTATACAGTAAAGGGATTGGTCGGAAGTGTTAAGGATGGAGAAAGAGCGGTTAATGGAGCGCTTTCTGAACTAAAGAAATGTGGATATTTGCAAGTGATTAAGTTATATCCAAACTCAGAAAGAAGTAAAATCGAGTATCAGTATGTATTTTATGAAAAACCTCAAGACATACAAAACGTACCTCTTGAGCAAGACCTACAAAATGTAGACCTACAAAATGTAGACCTACAAAATGTAGACCTACAAAACGTAGGTGCTTATATAAATACTAATAAACAAAATACTAAAGAATTAAATACTAATAAACAAAGTAAACACAAATACGGAGAATATCAGCACGTATTACTAACTGATAAAGAACACGCACACTTGGTTGAATTATATGGATCATCTTTGGATGAACATATAAAGATTCTTGATGAATATATTGAGACATCAGGAAAGAGTTACAAGAACCATTCGCTAGTGCTTCAGAAGTGGGTTCATGATGAATGGACCAAAAGGAATAAGAACAATCCTGTAAAACTTGATTCTAAATACTATGCACAAGAAAGCAATCAATCATATGCAGAGGTTCAAGCAGAATTAGAACGAGTAAGGAAAGAAATATTAAGAGCGTAGAAAGGTGATTAAATGGTTAATTGGTTTTGTGGGTTTCTATGGGGAAGTGCTGCAACACTTCTTCTATATAGCCTATTTGTTGGAAAAAGAATTCAGGAAGAACAAGATAAAGCGACTAAATGTATTTTCAAATATGAAGAATACAGGCGAAAGATTAGAACACTTGAATATCAAAAAAGAGAATTAGAAAAGAAGCTTGAATCGAGTAATTACACAAGTGATTACACGGGTGATTACTTAGGCTTCGAGGAGACGAAATAATCAGGAGGGGTAGCAAGTGCAATATTATATGTTGGATAAAAGCGATATATCAGTTGTACGTGGAATCGTATCTTCAAAAGAAGTAATGAGGGAATTGTGCATTACAAATGCTCAGTTCTCAAAAATGGTTCGGAACGAGGAAACCTACAAAGGATGTATTCTCGTTCCCGTCATTCAGGATAGCGGTAGAGAGCTTCCAACAAGCGAATCAGAGGAACTATACCAATTGGTTTGTGAAAGTGATTCCGGATTTAGATATTACATTACAAGTCACATAAGAGTCGTTTCTGTTTCACCTATTGATGGAACGGAAAGAGAAATGCGTATCCGAAAATCAAGTGAAACTAGATATGTTGTAAAGATTAGAGATGGAAATCGGAACAAATATATAAGTGTTCTTGGTGAAGCGTATAAAGCGTTTGTTGGGGAAATAAAAGATAAACACATTGTTGTATGTGATGGGGATTTAAAAATAGAAAATCTAAAGTTAGTAGATCTATCAGAAGTAAACAGATTAAAAAACTCGAAGAAGGTAAAGGTTGGAGATAAAATTTATAACTCAGTTATAGAATGTGCCAATAAGAATTTTATCTCTGTGCCTTATTTGTATCAGATGTTGGAAGGGGTCAAACCCAATTTGATAGGTGTCGAATTAGTGTGAAAAGGAGTCAATAAGAAATGAACAGAGTAATTTTATCAGGCGAAATCGGCAGCGATATTGTTTTAAAGAAAACTGCTGCAGGACAAAGCTTATGTAACTTCTCAATTGAAGTTAAAGAAAAAGGGAAGGACGGACAAGAACGTAAATATTTCTTCGATTGTACTGCGTGGGGAGAAAATGCAGAACATATTAATCAATATGGATTTAGAGGACAACACATTGCAGTTGACGGAAAGCTTCAGAAAAGCTCATATACAAACAAAGACAATCAGAAGGTGTATAAGACTAGCGTGTATGTTATGGACGTAGAATTAGCTTTAAACAATGCGACAATGCCACAAACACAAGCTTATCAAAATCAAGCAAATCAGAATCAAGTGAATCAATTTAACCAACCACAAACAGTACCGTTTACAAATCAAGTAAATTACCAATCATATCCAGCAAATGATGATTTGGATGAAGGGATGCCATTCTAGATGATTGCGAAAAGATATGATGATGAACTTATGTACAGTGTTCAAAGATGTGATGATAGTTCTAACAAATACAAATACTGTACAAGAGATGGGAAACTAGCTTTTAAAAAGCCTGGTAAAGATTTTCTAGGGGTAACAAAGCAAAACTACAAGAATGTGTATGTTATCAAAGGAGAAATTTACATTGGAGAATATGTCGGAAAATAACGTTTACGGGAGATTCGCTTCATTCTTTAAAAACCACGATTTAAAAGAAGCGGATGAATACATTAAGCGTGTGTTTCCCAACGCTGAGCTTTATTTAGATTACGAGCACGCACTAGTCTTTGAAAGAATTGGAGAAGATAAAGAAATTGATCTTGATTATCATACAGTGATTAACGGGATTGCTTATCAAGGAACATTTACAAATTGCTATTCTGATTTAGTTGAGCTTTACAACGAAGAAAAGCTTGCAAAGGATAAAGAGAATAAATCAGAAGTGTTTACGTACAATGGTAAGAAATTTGAACAAGAATCATTATTTTGAAAAGGGTGTGAACAAATGGAAAAAATACAGATTTTAGAATTGTTTGGAGGAATAGGTTCTCCAAGATGTGCATTGAGGAACATAGGAGTTGATGTAAAAGCAATTGACTATGTAGAGATAGACGAAAAGGCAGTTAGATCTTACAACGCTATGTTTGAGAATGAGCTGCCATATAAAACTCAATCAGTTGTCGGTTGGAATTTAAGACCAGACATTCTGATTCATGGTTCTCCATGCCAAGACTTCTCAATCGCAGGGCATCAGAAAGGTGCAGATGAGGGGTCAGAAACAAGAAGTTCGTTGATGTGGGAGACAATACATATCATTCAACAGATGGGTGTATGGAAACCTAGATATGTAATTTGGGAAAATGTGAAGAATGTAAGAAGTAAGTATATGGTGCATAACCACAACAGATACATTCGTGAAATGCACAAAATGGGATATACAAGCAGTTTTGAAATTCTAGATGCAAGAGATTTCGGTTTACCACAAAACAGAAAAAGAGTATTCACAATATCTATATTAGGAAATGAAATGTTTGATTTTGATGATCTTATCAAAACCCCTATGAGAAACGTATGGGATTACATACAGAATGATGATGAGTTAGATGAGCGTTACACTATAAAATCTAAATCTATGCTAGCGAAAATAGACCCGAATAATTTTGATAATGCGCCACTAAAAAAATTGTCTGTTATAAAAAAATATGCAATGACAATTACAACTAAACAGAACAGAAGTCCTAACAGTGGCATTATTCAAAAGCCAAATGGTGAATGGAGATACTTAACAGAACGTGAGTGTTGGAGATTACAAGGATATACAGATGATGATTTTGACAATGCAGCAAGAGTAAATCCTGGAAAAGAAGGATGCATGAACAGTGCATTGTATAAGCAAGCTGGTAATTCAATACCTGTACCAATATTCGAAAGTATATTCAGAAAGATAATACTGAATCAAACAGATTCAAGTAGCAAGGAAAACAGATTGTTTTAAAGGAGGAAAAACGTGGCAAAATATTTATTTAAGGCGAATATATCCGCTCAATTATTGGAAATCGTAGAAGCTGATTCAGAAAAAGAAGTTATGGATAAGATTAGAAATCGAGAATCTTTTGAAATTGAGCAAGAAGTTTTGAAAATTTATCCATCATCAATTGAGATTAGAAAAATCAAAGAAAAAAAAGAGGAAAATAACAAGGAATTAAAAGAAAAAGTAGAGTTAATGAACTCTGAGGATTACAAAGAAAGATTTATTGCAGAATATCATCAAGTAAAAATCAGATACGAAAAGCTTAAAAACTTCTGTAACAAAATTGAAGTAGAAGAAATGTTAGGCAAAGAAGTAACTAAGCATGATTGCCCACTTGAACTATTAAGAGAGCAACAAAAATATATGGGATTGTATTTATCCGTTCTTGAAAAAAGAGCATTGATTGAAAACGTTGTGTTATAAAAGGAGAACCAAATGACAAGTACAGAAATGATTAAAGATATGTTGGAAAGAATATTTTTTGATAGAAGGTAAGTATGGCAAGAAAACCAATTCCTAAAAATATCCGTGAACAAGTCTACCAAAAATACGATGGACATTGTGCATATTGTGGTTGCAAACTTGAGTACAATGATATGCAAGTAGACCACATTAAATCAGTATATGGAAAAGATGGCGGTAACGATATAGACAATTTGTTGCCGGCTTGCAGAATGTGCAACTTTTATAAAAGTACATTTTCTTTAGATGATTTTAGAAAAAATTTAGAAACATTGCACGAACGGTTAAGAAAGCCATTTATATATCGCTTGGCATTGAAATACGGATTAATTGAAGAGCATAAGAAGAAAGTTAAGTTTTATTTTGAAAAGGAGAAAGAGAAATGATTAGATTACAAAACAACTATGCAATCACTTCTAGTGGTGGTTCATTCGCCCTTGTAACGTTTGTAAAGGGCAAGGATAAAGAAGGGTATGAGATAGATGTACAAAAGCCTATCTCATACCATACAAAGTTAGAGTCGGCTTTACAGAGCTATTCAAATTGTGTGATGGCAGATTTGGTTAGCAACGTAGATTTAGACTTGAAACAAGTTAAAGAAGCTATTGACGATTTAAAAAGGGAGATAAAAGCATATGAATGCAAAACAGATGTTTGAAGAATTAGGGTACAAAAAATGTGATGAATGCACAAATCCTTCGTACTTCAAGAAGGATGACCCATATGCGTGGATAAACTTTTCTGACACAGGAGTTGCAATTTCAAGTCAACATGAGTTGGGATACGAATTTTTAAACTGTAAATTATTAAAAGCAATTAACAAGCAAGCAGAAGAATTGGAGTGGATATAATGAACGCTAGAGAAATGTTTAAATCGTTAGGATATGAATTTAAAGAAATATTCTATTACGATGATTCAAACTATGGTTACGAATATAGTTGTGGTGGCAAGAAAATAACCTTTCAAGATATTGACGAAAAAGGTATAGTAACCGATTCAGTGAAATATGTTAGCTTGGATGAGTTACAAGCCATAATTCAACAAATGAAAGAATTGGGATGGCTTGAAGAAGAAAAGAGAGCAACAAATTTTGAACATTATTTTGAACACTTGTCAACAAGAATAATGAACGAATTTGCTCTAATTAATGGAAGAGTTACGAAGTGCTCGGTCACACAGTGTAGTGAATGTGACTTTAATGGTGATTGTATCGAAGGAAAATTTAGATGGTTAAAGCAGCCATATGAAAAGCCAAAATATAAATTAACTAAATTTGAGTTTGATTTAATTCAAACATACCGTGATTGTCATGAAAGTTGTAAAATTTCAGAGTTTAAGCAATTAATAGAGTTAAAAGATAAAGGATATTTCAAATGTATTGATCACGATACAAAGATTCAGGATGTTTTAAAAAATTGTGAGGTTATTCAATGATACGACAAGCAGGATTGATGCTTCCTAGAAAAGAATACAAGGAGCCTTTATACAGGTTAAGACAAAATGAATACTGTATATTGCTGATGTTTGAAGGAAATCTTGGAAATAAGCCAATAAACAGATATGTGTCCTTATCGGAAATAAAGAAATATGGACTTTTTAGAAATGTTCCGGATAATGTTCCAATCAATGAGATTTTAAGAAATTGCGAGGTAATCGAATAATGCGTAAAGCTATGAATGCAAACGTAAATGATATTCATGATGAAAATATAAGAGAATGTTTGCAAAGCACTATTGATTACATTGTTAGATTGGAACGTGAGAATCTAGGATTAAAAGAATATAAGAAACACCAGGAAAGAGCAAACGAAAGAAGATACCACACTGGTGATGAGTCATGGCACAGAGGGTCAGTTGTCGCAAAGAAGAAGTAGGTGGACAAAATGAACAAATTAAAAGTAAATCAAATGTTGAATGATTTGAAGTCGGCAAACTATTGCTGCCATCGAATTATTGAATTGAACGAGGAACTTGAGGTTCTGAATCATAAAATGTTAGGACTAAGCCATAATCCAATTAGGTTGACAAAGGAGCAGGAGAAATCCAGTGCTCCTATGCCGACCTTTCATGGTTCTTATACAAGTCCTTTAGGGATGATGGAAGAAGAAACTTTAAAAGTGGAAGAAATAAATTATTATCGAAGACGTTTAAATGAATGCAGAGCAATCGAGCTTTTATCTTTGCAAGACCAGAATATATTATTTGATCTATATTTTTGGAATCTGAATGCATGGGATGTTGCAGAAAAATACGGTTATACGAGACAAGGATTATGGAAACATATTCGTTCAGAAATTAGGAAATTAACGTAAAAAAATTTGCATATCAATTAATTCTTGATATATGATATTTAGGAATAACAGGTATTTATTAAGAAAAGGAGACAATTAATTTATGGAAAGAGAAGGACTATACAGTGCTAAGACTGTAGCAAAATGGTTTTTATACTATAATCAAGCTGCTATCGATAGCGAGGATGCTGATTTAATTTCTAATTTAAAACTCCAAAAACTACTATATTATGCACAAGGGTGTTATTTAGCAATAAAAGGGAAACCGTTATTTTTTGAAAAGATTTTAGCTTGGGCTCATGGTCCTGTTGTTAATGAAGTATATCAAGAATATAAACACTATCATTCTAATGGAATCATTTATAATGGTGACTATGACAATAGTATAAAAAAACAGGATGAAGAACTTTTGGAACAAGTTTATGAAATATTTGGACAATATTCTGCTTGGGGACTTAGAAACAAAACTCATCGAGAGGCTCCTTGGTGTAATACAGAAATAAATCAAGAAATTAAGCAGGATGTTATTAAGGAATATTTTGAAAACAATTATGTCACGGAAAATTAAAGACACACCTGAAAATAAAAAATTTTCAAAAAAATCTTTTAACTCTAAAACTTGTGAAGTTCCAGATACATCTATATTTTTTAGTTTTCAATACATTACTTCTGATGACCATTATAATTTAAATTATCTGAAAAAAATTAAGAGTGGAAAGGAAAAGGCTATATACTTTGATTTGTTTTCTAGTTTAAGCAGTTTTTCGCAGAGTTCATGGAAGGAATTACAATTAAAAAGAAAGCAATCTGGGGGATATGAAACTATTGAATATGGAGAAATGAAAGAATCTATAGCAAATAGGTTGCCAAAAGAAAAGAATATATCCGATGACACAAAGTTGATTGTTTTTAGATTTGGAAATAATTATAGAATGGTTGGCTATAAATCAAATAGATGCAAAGCTGCAATGCACGTACTTGGCTTTGATTTTGATTATTCCCTTTATAATCATGGCAGTTAATGAGTTTACACTGTCAACCGAATTTCGTGCTAAACTAATATTATAAGAAATTATGTCAAGACAGAGGTCTTGGCTTTTTTTATGCAAGGAAGGAGGTGTTCTATGCCAGGAAGAGAACTAACAATCAAAAAATACAATCTAGATTTATATGATCCATATGAAGCAGACGGTCCATTTGAAATGCCAGTAATTAAAAAGACACTTCATATTCCTAATGAGTTAATTGGATTCAATGAAGCAATTTCTTCAAAGAATTATCAATCTGGAATTCATATGTTTATTGATGATTATCAGTTTGAGCGCATTTGGAACACTCCTGAACGATATGTGAATGTTTTAAAACAGTATGACTGTGTTCTTACACCAGATTTTTCTCTTTACATGGATATGCCTAGAGCTATGAAAGTATGGAACATATATAGAAGCAGACTTATTGGGCAATATCTTCAGAGTCAAGGAATATGTGTTATTCCAACAGTTTCATGGGCCGAAAGAGAAACATACACATTCTGTTTTGATGGTATAGAACCAGGAGGAGTTGTAGCAATCTCAACTATCGGATGTATCAAGGATGAATATGCAAGATCCATTTGGAAAGATGGTGTAGATTACATGATCGATAAACTTAAGCCTTCTGTAATTCTAATTTATGGGCAACCTATTGAACATGATTTCAAAGGTACAAAAGTTATATTTTATAAAAATAAAGTAATAGAGAGGGCAAGAAAACATGGGCGGTAGAGGAGCAAGCAGTGGTGTCAGTGGCAGTGGAAAACCTTATGGGAGTGAATACAATACGGTTTATCAGAGTGGAAATATTAAATTTGTGAAGCAAGTCAATGCTAGTAACGCTAAATCTCCAATGGAAACAATGACTAAAGGAAGAATTTATGTAACACTTGGGAAGAATAATGAACCTAAATCAATTATACTTTATTCAAACGAGGGCTTGAGGGAAAAACAGATTGACATAACTGGGAAGCCACACACTGTTAATGGTGAACCTTTATTGCCACATACTCATAAAGGTTATGTACATGATGAAAATGGTACAAGAGATTTGACAAAAGATGAAAGAAAATTGGTTGAAAAAGTTAAAAAGATATGGAAAAATAGAAATAGATAGTGATTCGTATACGAGTGAGTACGTCCTGATATTTATAGGATAGATCATATGCGTTAGAAATGAAGTAGCTTGTGGTTGATATTCAATTCCTATATCTTTCAATGTTATATTGTACGGGAAAGGTCCGGTTGAAATCCGGAACGCTATCTAAGCATCTTGTTAATTCAAGGTGCTTTTTTTGTACCTAAATGGAAAGGAGGAATTCTATGGCTAAACTGACTGAAAAGCAGAAATTATTTGTTGACGAGTATTTGATTGATCTGAATGCAACAAGAGCATATAAAGTTGCGTATCCTAACATTAAGAATGACCATTCGGCAAGAACACTTGCATCTAGACTGTTGACAAAGGTTGACATCAAAACTTATATTGATGAACAACTTGAAAAAATAAGCTCTGAAAAGATAGCAGATGCCCAGGAAGTAATGGAATACCTCACAAAAGTAATGCGACGAGAAATGAAAGAATCTGTTGTTGTAACACTAACAAAAGAACATTCAGAGTATGTCGATACAGGAGATGGAAAACCAAGAAAGAAAACAGTCAAAGAAGAAGTTCCTCAAATCGTTGAGATTCCTGCAAAGCTTTCTGATGCAAATAAAGCTGCAGAATTACTTGGAAAAAGATATTCATTGTTTACGGATAAAGTACAAGCAGAAATTGTAGTACCTAAGTTTGAAGGAGAAGATGAACTTGAAGACTAAATCTATCAAATTACCCGAACAAGTAGGAAAAGGATATAAGTCCTATTGGAAATTTAGGGGTCGTTATGATGTATGCAAAGGTTCTCGTGCTTCCAAGAAGTCGAAAACAACTGCATTGCGCATCATATACAACATGATGAAATACGATCAGTCGAATACATTGGTAGTTCGTAAGACATATCGAACGCTTAAAGATTCGTGCTTTACTGATTTAAAGTGGGCAACAAAAAGGTTGGAAGTTGAGAACTTATGGGAATTCAAGTATTCACCTTTAGAAGCAACTTATCTTCCAACAGGACAAAAGATTCTTTTCAGAGGTCTTGATGACCCATTAAAAGTAACATCTATTACTGTTGAGTATGGATATTTGTGTTGGGCATGGCTTGAAGAATCTTTTGAGATAACAAGTGAAAAAGACTTTGATACATTAGATGAGTCGATTCGTGGTGAGTTACCGCCTCATCTTTGGAAACAGTGGATGATTACATTCAACCCGTAGATTTTGCGGCATATAAAAGTGATTTTATATGAAAACCCCTTTAATTTTTGGAAAACCCTACTCGAAAGAGAGGGCAATCAAAAGCTAAGTTTTATTTTCGTTTGTTGCTTGGAATGGAAATAAAAAAAGTTTAACGACTATCCTAACCGCAGTTAATGCGGTTTTTTTAATGGAGTACGCTCAAGTGAGCGGAAATGGGGGGCATCTTGAAAATTCAAGATGGTGATATAGTCTGATCTCATTGGTAACAATGAGCTGCGAAAGCGGTGTAAGATTAACGACCTTACATGAACACAAATGGGAATGAACACCACTGGCTTAAAAAAAGATTCTTTGATGCAGAGAATGACCCTGACATCTTAGCCATCACAACAAACTATAAGTGTAATGAATGGTTGGATGAAGCCGATTTAAGGTTGTTTGAAAATATGAAGAAGAACAATCCTAGACGATATCAGGTGGCAGGTCTTGGTAACTGGGGTATTGTTGATGGTCTGATATATGAGAATTGGAAAGAAGAAGAATTTACACTAGATCAGGTTATTGACTGTGACTCTGTAGACGGTATTGACTTTGGGTATACGAATGATCCTGCTGCAGTTTTTATAGGCTTCATTGATACAGAACATAAGAAACTTTATGTTTGGGATGAGGTGTATAAAAAAGGTCTTTCCAACAAAAGGCTTTATGAGGAGATTGAAAGCTTACATTATCAAAAGAAGTCTTACACGGCAGACTGTGCAGAGCCTAAGTCGATTGATGAGCTAAGAGGGTATGGACTTCGTGTTGAGAAATCGCAAAAGGGAAAGGATTCCATTATGCATGGGATTCAATATATTCAAGATTTTGAAATTATCATTCATCCTAGATGTGTTAATTTCATAACTGAAATAGGAAACTACACATGGGATGAAGATAGATTGGGTAACAAAATAAATCGTCCAATTGATGATTTCAACCACTTGATGGATGCAATGCGATATGCAGTAGAAAAATATGCATTTGGCCGAGTTAAAGTAAGGACGTTTAAAGGAGGTATTTAATGAACGCATACATTATTAAACCGGATACGATATTTAAGCTATCTGACGATAAAGACATCCTTAACATTGAAGTGTTGAATGGATTGATAACAAGTCATAAAACATTAATAACAAGCAGATATAAAAAGCTTTATGATGCCTATATTGGAGATTATCCAATCTTGCATCAAGCCAATAAAGAAACCTATAAACCCGATAACCGTGTTGTGGTCAACTTTGCAAAATACATTGTTGATACATTCAACGGTTTTTTTATTGGGGTTCCAATCAAAGTATCATCTAAGAAGAAAGAAATTGATGATTATATCAACTTGCTAGATAAATACAACGATCAAGATGATAACAATGCAGAACTATCTAAGATTTGTAGTGTTTTTGGCAAAGGATATGAATTGTATTTCAATGATGATTATGGAAATCTAGGGATTACCTATTTAGATCCAAGAGAAGGGTTCATGGTTTATGATGAATCAACAGTGCAGAAACCTAGATATTTCGTAACATATCAGATTGTAGACGAGGTTATGCGTGGGTATATCTATGACAAAACATATAAGTATGAGTTCAATGATAAAGGCGGTCTTCATGTATTTAATGGCGTAGAGCATGGATTCAATGATATTCCGGCCACTGAATTTATTGAAAATGAAGAACGTATGTCTATTTTTGAATCAACATACAGTTTGATTAATGCCTATAACAAGGCAATGTCAGAAAAAGCAAATGATGTTGATTACTTTGCAGATGCCTATTTAAAAATCCTAGGTCCAAAATTAGAAGAGTCAGATTTGGTACACATTCGAGATAATCGAACAATTAACTTTGAGTCAACGGATGGAAGTGGAGATGGAATTGTAGTTGATTTTATGTCAAAACCTAATGCAGATGCAACACAGGAAAATCTAATCAACAGATTAGAGCGATTAATCTTCCAAAACTCAATGGTGGCCAATATCAATGATGAGAACTTTGGAACGACATCAGGCATTGCATTGAGATATAAACTTCTTTCTATGTCAAACCTAGCAAAAGCGAAAGAGCGAAAGTTCACATCTGGAATGAATCGTAGATATCGAGTCTTATTTAGTAATGCAGTCACACATCGTTCTGAAAACGACTGGCTTGATGTTGAATACAAGTTTACACAAAATTATCCTGCAAACTTATTAGAAGAAGCACAGACTGCTGCACAATTATCAGGAATCGTATCACATGAAACCCAGTTGTCGTTTATCTCGGCAGTTGAAGATACGAATGCCGAAATGGAACGTATCAAAAAGGAAGATGAGAATGATATGGTAGAAACTGAAAACCGAATCTTCCAAAACAATGAGGATTCACAAAACGATGAGCAGTAAAACATATTGGCGAGATCGTGAGCTTGAATGGAAAAAGAAACGCTTAAAAGATGAAAAGCAATATGCGGATGAGATACAAGAAATATATGCAAATATGATGGATTCGGTTGAAAAGGAAATCGAATCCTTTTTTAGTCGCTATGCAAATAAAGAAAACATCACTATGGCAGAAGCTAAAAAAAGAGTTTCAAACATAGATATCAAAGCATTTCAAAGAAAAGCTAAAAAGTATGTAAAGGAAAAGAACTTTTCAGATGAAGCCAATGAACAGATGAGACTTTATAATCTTGCAATGAAAGTCAACCGATTGGAGCTTTTAAAAGCAAACATCGGATTAGAGCTTGTGGCAGGCCATGACGAATTGAAGTCGTATACTGGTGATAAATTAGAAGGAGCATATTTAGAAGAGATTCAACGTAATGCATCTATTTTAGGTGATACAGTGATTGATAATGCGAAGATGGCCAAAACAGTAGCAGATTCATCTTTTAAGAACGCAACCTTTTCAGAACGAATTTGGGTCAATCAAGACCAACTAAAAAACAGTTTATCCAGTGTTTTATCCAATGCATTGATTCAAGGTAAGAATCCTAGAGAGTTTATCCCTCAGATACGAAAGAAATTCGATGTATCAAGATGCAATGCAGAAAGATTGTTAAGAACCGAGATAGCAAGGGTTCAAACACAAGCACAGGCAGAATCTTACGAAGCTAACGGAATCGATGAGTATGAATACATAGCCTGTAGCTTAAAAGATGTGTGTCCGTTGTGTAAAGAAATGGATGGCAAAACATTCAAGCTTAAAGACATGGAAATAGGCGAGAACGCTCCACCTATGCATCCGAATTGTCATTGTGCGCTCGCACCTTATTCAGATAAAGGGGTATATTACGAATGGCTAAATGGATTAGCTAATGGAGAACATAGTTTAAGGTTTGATGAGTGGAAAGAAAGACAATCAGATAAAAGCAAAAGCTTTTTAATGTCAAAGGTAAAAAGTAAACTCGCGGAAGCATCAAATGATAAGCGTTATGCCGATTTATCCACAGAATGGAAGAATGATTTTAATATTGAGATAGACGAGTCTGTAAAAGAACTAAATTACTCAAGTGTTTCAAGAGCGCTTAAAAGCTTAAGAAACATGCTAAATCAATATCCAGAAATCAATAAATATGTAAATCGTATATCAACTTCAGATAATGGAGCAATGGTGTTTAGACCAAGTAAAAACGACATTAGCTTAAATCCTGAGTATTTTAAGGGCCCCGATGTCTATAGCAAACTTATAAAAGAGCAGGTAAGAAAAGGTTATTGGATAAAAGGGACAACAATTGAAAGTGATATGGTGCATGAAGCTGCTCATGTTTTAGAATTCGTGTTTTTGAATAGGAATATTAATTATAAGAATACGTTGCAAAAGGAAAATGCATGGAACAACTGTAACGAATCCGAAAAAATAGTTCTAGAAGCCTTTAATAATCTTAGAGCAAAGGGTATAATTAAAGGGAAAAAGTTAAGCAGATTGATTGACGACATTTCGAGATACGCATCCGAAAGTTATTCAGAAACTATGGCAGAAGCTTTTAGTGATTGTTTTATAAATGGCAATAGTGCTCATGAAATATCAAAAGAAATCAAACGATTAGTAGATATTAAGCTGAGGAGGTAAATAATCATGCATTTGGCGCCAATTTGGGACCCTTATATTGACAGGGAAAAGTCAACAATTAAAAAAAAGGTATTAAAACCGGATACTCCACAAGAAATTAAAGAAGCCTTTGAGAAGCATCAAGAAGAATTGAAAAAACCGGTCAAGGGTTATGTAGATAAGTAGTTAAATCAAAAAAATAAGGTGATGAATATGGAACCTAATAGACCATTAATTATTCCAAAGGAACTAATGAGTCCTGATGCAGAAACAAAGAAAAATTGGGATTTATTTGATGATATGCTTAAGCAAACGGAAGAATTGATTAAATCAGGAAAATTGGATTAAGTTTAATATTGAATAGGCCGATAAGTGTCGGCTTTTTTACTTATAGTGAAAGGAGATACTATTATGGCTAGTAATGATATGCAGGTATTGATGTACAAGATTTTAAAGTATTTATATGAATGTATGAAACTTGGTAAAGAAGCAAGGCTAGAAGACTTTTCATATAATTCCAAACTCTTTGATATCCCTAAAAACTATTGGTTGGAAATTATTTGCACATTAGTAACCCATGGCTACATCAAAGGATTTAAGGTATATGAGAACAAGTATAAGGATGTTAAACTTTATATAGAAAACGATCCGCCATTCAAGATTACCTATGAAGGTGTTATCTTTTTGGAAGAAAACAGTGGCATGAAAAAAGCATCTGAATTTGTAAAAGATTCTTTTAATGTCGTGCTATCTTCTTTGTTGGGTGTTATTCTATAGAAAAAAGGGAGCATACCATGGCAAGAGATGATTATTTTGTAATTGTATATCAGGTACTTAAGTACTTATATGATTGCTTGAAAAAGGGCGAAAAGCCAGATAGAAGATATTTAACAAATGATGAATATTCTATACCAGAAAATTATTGGCAATATATAATTATTGGATTGTTAAAGGATGGATACATTGAAGGTATAAATCCTCAAAGAACAAAAGACGGCATTATTTGGGGTGATTTAACAAATATGATTATCACTCCGAAGGGAATTGAATATTTATTTGAAAATTCTATGTTACAAAAAGTTAAGAATACTCTGAAAGATGTTAAAGACATTATTCCAGGATTCTAAAAATCAGGTCACTCAAACGAGTGGCCTTTTATTATGCAAGGGAGTGATACTATGTGATAAAAATTAAGATTAAACAGACAGAAAGTGATTGCTTGATTGAAGTACATGGCCATGCTCGTTACGCTCCGATAGGAAAAGATATCGTCTGCAGCGCTATCTCAGTACTATTTGCGACATTGGCCAATTCAATCGACGAAACATCCGATGCACTTTGCAGATACTATGAACCTGATAAAGATAGCAAGACGTTGTATATCTCTGGTTTGGACCTTGCTGGAGAATTAGCAATTAATTTTTTCAGAATTGGATGCAAAGGCACAGAAGAAGCGTATCCAGAATACGTGGATCTAAGAGATGTGTAATCACAAATATTTGGAGCGTGTCGAAAAGGTTTATTTTGACCAATGGCTAGAATGCATCGTTGAAGTACGTAATCAACGGTGCATTTTTTGTGGAAAAGCCAAGACTTATAAAGCCTACATATCCACACTACCAAACAAGACCAAGCATTCACGTCGTTAAACTGTATGGGTTACAGGCCAAGCATTTAAGCCTTAAAAAGATATGGGAAATGACAAGCAAAGTCAGAAAAATAGGAGGAAATTTACTTATGAAAAAATTCAATGACAGACTACCTTTTTGCTTACAACTTTTTGCAGATGAAACTTCAGGTGAGAATGAGAGTACAGGAACAGAAAACACTCAATCAAGCGAGGCTAAGCAACTAGCACAAGATGCAAATACTAGTACTGGTAAAGCTCAACAACAGATTGATGCAATTAAAGGAGATATCACCGATTCAAAGCAACAGATTCAAGATGCAGTGGATAAAGCCAACGCAAACGCAAGTGAAATTGCTACTGTTAAAGAAACATATGCAACCAAAGTTGATTTAACAAACGAATCAAAAACGATTCATGCAGATGTTTCAACTGAGATTGAAAAGAAAGTCGGTGAGTTATCGACAACAGTTTCTCAAACTTATGCTTCTAAGAGTGATTTAACAAGCATTGAAGGTAGCTTAAATACCAAGATTAAACAAAATGCCGATTCAATTACAACTCAAGCTACATCTATTGAAAAGTTACAATCAGATACAACGCAAGCTCAGTTAGATATCGCTGATGCAACAAAGAAAGCAACTCAAGCTCAAGCGACTGCAAATCAAGCAGTTACAAATGCTCAGAGTGCTCAAACTTTAGCAGATGAAGCTAAACAAAAGGCAGACAGTGCTCAAACTAACTTAGACAATGCTAACAAGGAATTAGCGGATGCAAAAGCTAATCTAGAATCAGTGACTGGTAGAGTTGATGCGACTGAGAGCGAAATCACAAAAGCTCAAACTCGTTTAACAAACGCAGAATCTGCAGTAGAGAAAGCTCAGTCTGATGCAACTAAGGCTCAAGGCAACGCAACTACGGCAATCAATAATGCAAAGGCAGCTCAAGGAGCGGCGGATGATGCAAAAGCTAAAGCAGAACAAGCTCAGAAAGATTTAGCAGATTTAACGAATAAAGTTACTTCTAACACAACTGCAATTGAACAAAATTCCAATGCTATTAAATTACAAGCAAAATCTGTTACCGAGATAAAAGGAGTGGCAGATAATGCGAACAGTAATGCATCAAGTGCATTAAATAAAGCTAATAGCTTAACTGATAGAGCAAATAGTGGTGAGTTTGATGGACGTGGTGTTGCAAGCACAAAAGTAGAGTATCAAGCATCTACTTCTGGAACGACTGTGCCTACCGGAGCATGGTCTACTACAATTCCATCTGTTGCTGCTGGTTCATATTTATGGACTAAGACTACAACTAACTATACAAGCGGAAGTCCTACAATTGGATATTCTGTTGCACGAATGGGTGTTAATGGAGCTAAAGGTGATAAGGGTGACAAAGGGGCTACAGGAGCTCAAGGTCCGCAAGGTTTAAAAGGCGAGACAGGTTCACAGGGCCCTCAGGGATTAAAAGGTGATAGAGGACCTCAAGGAATTCAAGGGCCACAAGGAGTGCAAGGAGCAACTGGTGCTAAGGGTGATAAAGGGGCTACTGGTGATCGTGGCCCAACTGGCGCAACTGGACCACAAGGAGTCAAAGGTAACGATGGTAAAGGTATTAAGTCTACATCAGTAACTTATCAAATATGGTCAAATGGTACTTCAACTCCGACTGGTACATGGTCATCTACTCCTCCAAAAACTACTGCTGATAAACCATATTTATGGACAAGGACAGTAATTACTTATAGCGATAACACTCAGAGTACTTCGTATTCTGTTGGAAGTACTCCTGAAGGGATTCAAGTTGGTGGTAGGAATTTGATTGATAGGTCTGATAATCTGAAGAATTGGGCATGGAGCTCACAACGAGGTGATCAATACACAATTGATTATGCGGATGACTATGCAACGATAAATGTTACTACCCCTGGCACTGGGTGGCAGTATACATCTTATAAACTGAACACTAGAGCTGTATTAGCAAGATTAAAACCAAATACTGATTATACACTGTCTTTTAAATGCGAAGGGGAAATCAATGGATGTAATGTAGATATCAGAGATAGTGATTCATCTAACGTTATTACTAAGACTGCAGTAATAAAAGTCACTAATGGTATTGCGTCAGCCATACTTCACACATACGATTCCATTAAATCGAGCGATCAACTTATATATATTAGCGGACTTAATAAAAAAGGAATGTTCAAATTAGGTCGTCCAAAACTCGAACTCGGTAACAAAGCCACAGACTGGACTCCTGCGCCTGAAGATGTAGATGAAGCAATAAATACAGAACGCACTGAGCGACAGTCTGCTATTGAGACTAAGGCAAATGAAATAACTTCAAAAGTTTCTGAAACTTATGTATCAAATTTGGCATTTGAGCATTATCAAAATACTGTATCAACTCAGTTTACTCAAACAAAGAAAGACTTTACATGGTCAATCAATCAATCAGTAACTGATGCTAAGAATGAGATGAGCGGTCAAATTGACAGTGTAAATGGAAGATTAGATGGTTTGAAACAAACCACAGACAACGTAAACAGTTATATGTCGTTTGATAACGATGCTTTAACACTAGGGAAATCGGATAGTGCATTTAAAACTAAGATTACAAATCAAGAATGGTCGATTCAAAAGAATGGTGCAAAGGTAACATACATAAATGACCAAACAATGTACATTACAGATGGTCAATTTACGCAGTCTTTAAAAATAGGTGCATTTGGATTTGTGCCAAGAGCAAATGGCTCTTTAGACTTTAAGAAAGTGGGGTGATTGAATGGCAGAATTTAGTGGCGGAATACAAATTGGTAGTGGCCAGTGGGATAAATACTCTCTTATTTTAAAATGTTGGGAAGATTCTTATTCTATTGAAAACAACACATCACGGGTGTATTGGTGGGTTGGTATTCGTTCAAATACACAGTACCATAATCACCAAGGATTGAGCGAACACTATAAAGTGGTAGTGAATGGTTCAACAGTACACGATGCTAACCATACAGTTTCGTGTGGTAGTGGCCAAACTGTTGGAATCGCAGATGGATATACAACAGTATCGCACAATGCAGATGGTTCTAAATCAATCAGTGTAAGTGCATCATTTAGTTGTGACAATACAAGTTATTACGCACCTCGAACTGGTTCTTGTAGTGGTTCGTTGACATTAACAACCATTCCAAGAGCATCAAGTATATCTATTGATAGTCCTAGTATTGAATGTGGTAACACTATTAATATTAACGGTTCGAGTGCTTCAAAGAACTTTACGCATAAAATCTACGCAACATGGAACGGTAAAACAAGTGAATTAGTAACGATAGCTAGTGGTACAACAACCCCTAGCTTTTCTTATACCATTCCAACCTCATGGGAAAAGGACTTACCTAACTCAACAAGTGGCATCGCAACGTTTACTTTAGAAACATTCAGTGGTTCAAATTCCGTTGGTTCTAAGTCGGTAAATGCAACTATCAAAGTCAGAAGGGGTGTAGTTCCTAGTATTGGAACAGTCTCGATATCTGATACAAATTCAATTTGCACAGGAATAGGACAATATGTTCAAAGCCAATCAAGATTAAAGTTCTCAATTGCTACAAGTGGTAGTCAAGGCTCAACTGTTACATCTGTATCAACTAAATTTGAAGGACAAACATACAATAGTAGTTCTTTTACAACTGGCACTGTACAAGGTAGTGGCACATTATCGTACGTAATCACTATTACAGACTCACGTGGTCGAACTGCATCTAAGAGCGGTTCAGTTACTGTGTCGGCATATAGCTCGCCAAGTTTGACTAATGTGACTGCAAGACGTGCTAACTCAAGTTATACAGTTGATGAAGCAAGTGGAACATATGCGTTATTACATTTCAAAGTAGGATTTACTAGTTTAACTGGAAATAATGCGACATCATTCTACATCCAATATCGAGCTAGTGGAACTTCTTCATGGACGAAAATAAATTCATGGGATAACAATTACACGTTGGAACAAGACTATAAAGCAGGTAACTTATTTACCTCAACGACTTCAACCTATGAAATTGCATTCGGTGTTAAGGATTCATTTATGAGTGATTATTCTTGGAAAGTTGTTACAGTTACGCCTACTTACACGTTGATTAACTTCGGTAAAGATGGTAAATCACTTACTTTCTTTGGACAAGATGGTAACAGTGCGAATACTTTAACGATCAATGGTGATCTAGCAATTAATTCGGTAAAAGAAAACACATCTTCAACTAAGCTATTAGTTGCTAATGGCAGTACTGTTATGTATCGTGATTGGAATAAATTGGTAAACTCAATCAAGAGTGCAATGTACCCAGTAGGTTCGGTTTATATCACATACAATAATGTCAATCCTGGCACATTCCTAGGTGGAACTTGGGTACAGTTCGGCCAAGGTAGAACGTTAATAGGTCAAGGTACTGGAAACGATGGTAGTACAAGTATGTCCTTTACTGCTAATAGCGCTGGAGGTAGTTATAAACATAACCATATTTATGGAATAAAAGTAAATGAGTATTATAGTGTTACATCAAATTTAAGAGTCCGTAAACCAGATGGTTCATGGCAAGGTGGTATAAAAGATGGAACAGGATATGCATATTTTAATAACTGTAGTCAAGCAGCCAATAAAGAATTAAATACAGATACATATAAAATCGAATCAAACACTTCAAATTCAGGTACTATACAACCGTACATAGTTGTTTTCTTTTGGAGAAGAACCGCTTAATTTATACGGTCCTTTTCCAGAAATATACTGTGATGTAAGGTTGAACGTTATTGTGAGATGTATCTCCACCTGCGCTAGATACATTAAATCCATAGTAATTAGACCCTTGAATTATCGGTCTATTCTCAGCAAATGGAGAACTAACTTGAGCGGTTGGGCCGCCTCTTGCATATAGTTTATGATTATGAGATGGCATCTCATCTTCAGTTAATTTATGTTTATACTCACCACCTGTACTGTTGGTAGTAAATGACATACCTTAACTATTTAATTCTGTGCCAAAAGTAGACGGTGATATATGGTTGCAATAATGGTATTTTCGTTTTCATGTTTTTATTGTGGTCGTGAACACCCATTTGATTACCATTGCTGTTAAGAAGTGCACCGTAATATATGTAACCTATATCATCACGTACCATAGAATGATTGTATATACCACCTGTAGAATTCGCAGTAAATGACATACATTGACTACTTGTAATAATCACTAAGAAGTTCAACGCATTTACGCTTCAATTCCATTTGTGGATGTACGTAGATGTTCATTGTGATTGATACGTTTGAATGGCCTAACAATTCACTAAGTGATTTGTAGTCACATCCGCACTCAATGCATCTAGTGGCGAATGTATGCCTAAGCGCATGAAATTTGAGATGTGGTAGGTCAAGATCTTTTAAGACTCTATTGTAGTAAAGCCTGTATTTGTTAGGTTCTATTGGTTTATCTCGATTTGTTAATACGTAATTATCTTCTTCTCCTTGAAGAAGGATTGCATAGTGCATTATCCATGTATTCAAAGGGATCATTCGAGTGCTAGAACGTGATTTAGGCGGTGTAATTGAAAGGTTGCTACCGTCTTCTTTTGTGTATGTTCGTATCATGGTTTTGCTTATATTTAATAACTTGGTTTGAGTGTTTATATCAGACCATTTTAAAGCGCACAGTTCACCTATGCGTATTCCTGTATGTATACATAAAAGGATTCCAAAGTTTTTACAATTAATCTCAGATTGGAGGTGATTAATCAATGTTATTTGATGCTCTTTTTCAAAAATCTCTACCGCCTTAGAAGGATGGTAAGGAAGTTGAATATCGACTTTGAATGGAAGTGTAAATTTTAAAATTTGAATAATGTCTTTGGCATATTTGAATGATATACCACCTTTTCCGTCTTTACGGCCGTTTTCAAGTTTTTGAAGAATAAACTCCTGCAGAATATCGTTGTTTAACTCTTCAATCTGATAAATGCCAAGTTTTGGCAAAATGTGGTTGTGGATCACATTACAATAATTTGTGTAAGTGCTGTATTTTAGATAGATTTTCTTTTCTTTTAACCAAGATGTTAATTTGTCAGAATATAGCATTTTTGTTTACCTCGCTTTTCATATTAATAGGAGGATTTTATATGGTTAAAACACATGAAATCAATTTAAATACTAAATTATGGAATTTTTTCCAAGAACACGATTTTATTATTCTTGATTTGACAGACAAACAAATCAATGAACAAGATTATGTGTTATTTAAACAAGTATCGTTAGACGAAGGAAAAGAAACGGATACAGGTTTATTTAGAATGACACAGATCCGCAGCATCACTACTAATGACGGATTCAAAGAAGGCTATGTGATGTTAAACGTAACTAAATTATAGGAGGAATAAAAGATGATTGATTTTGCAGAATTAAGTAAATATTTTGTTTTGGTAGTAGTAGTGGCTTGTTTGATTGTAGGCTATATCTTGAAAACATCTTTTGAAAGCTTTCCAAACAAATACATCCCTACTGTATTAGCTTTTGTTGGATTGGTATTGAACTTAGCAGTCAGTGGATTGTCAATTGAAAATGCGGTTTATGGTGCATTGATGGGATTAGCATCTACTGGTATGCACCAAGCTTTCACAAGATTTGTAGAAGGCCAAACAGAAGAAAAATAAAGTAGGTGGTTTGTATGGATTTTGTAATTACAAGCCAACAGATTGTATGGATTTGTGGATTCATAGCATCCATTTGGGGTGTTGTGAAGATTATCAAAGAGTTAAAAAAGCCGAGTGATGATTTGAAGCTAACAGTTCGTAGGCATGAGGAACTGTTGCATAAAGACAATGAGCGATTAAACTCATTGGAAAAGATCACTTTAAATCAAGAGGGAATCAATCGCAAATTAGAGGAGCATACTCGCATTCTGTCTGACCACGATGAACGGTTAGAAGAGGATAAAAAAAGAGGCGACTTGATGTTAAAAGCGAACATGGCCATCCTCGATGGAATGTTATCGGAAGATGATAAAGAAAGCCTAAAGGCTACACGAAAGGAAATTCAGGATTTTTTAGTCGAGAAGAATTAGGAGGACAGAATCATGGAAGAAAAAGAAGTAAAATTTGAAGAATTATCAGAAGAAGCTCAATCAGAGCTATCAAACGGAAAAGAAGAAGGTGAAGATGAATGTCATACTCAAGCTTAACAAATAAATATATTCCTGCTAGTGCAGACAACTATATGCGCGGTAGAGGAGGTTACAAAGTATGTAAGATTACACCTCATCACATGGCTTGTCAGTGGAGCGCTGAAAGATGTGCTCAATCATTCCAAGTAAGTGGAAGAATGGCTAGTGCAAACTATTGCATCGGTTCAGATGGTACGATTGTTTCGAATGTAGACGAGGAAAACAGAGCATGGACAAGTTCGAACTATTACAACGATTGCCAAGCTATCACAATTGAAATTGCAAATGAAACGTGTGCGCCTAATTGGACTATCTCAACTAAAGCATGGAATGCATTGGTAAATTTATGTGTTGATATTTGTAAGAGATACGGATTTAGATTAAATTACACAGGAAACGCAAATGGAAGCTTGACAGAACATAGAATGTTTGCAAGTACAAGTTGCCCAGGTCCTTTCCTACACGATAGAATGCCTCAATTAGCACAAGAAGTAAATGCTAGATTAGATGGTCAGACTGTAGCACCAAGCGCTCCTAGTACTCCAAGCGCTCCAAGTGGTGAAAAGTATTCAGTCGGTACACCTATCTGCACAAATACATTAAGTGTAAATTGCTACGGAACTTCTAAAATTCTAAAAGGGGATTGGAGCGGTTCGATCGGTAGAGTAATTAAAGGGGCCAAATATCCATATCGTGTTGATAGAAATGGGGTAGCAATCGGATGGACAAATGACACAGGTATTGATACAGACCCTCATACACCAGTAGGAACGACGCAATCAAGTAGTGAAGCTATCGACCAAATCTTGCACGAAGGCAGCTATGTAACATCTGTGCACATGAAAATCGGCAATCAAGGTTTGAAGAAAATTGGCGATGATTTATGTTGCTATTTATCTCAATTAGGTGGTTGGTTTCCAATTCGCTTAGTTGATAAAGTGCCAAACTCAGATGGATATAATGACAATGTGTTGCATACTACAAATGCAGTTGTCTATGTAACTAGAATCAGAGTAGATGCAGTAAATGTTCAGAAAAACATTGTCAAAATCGGTGGCATTTGGGTTGACCCAACATCATTAACAGAAATTGCGTAAAGCACAAAAATAACACATATAAGTGTCAAAATTGTACAAAATGCGCAAAAATTACAATTAAATATCAAAAAAAGTGTCATAATTTAAAAAATGACACAAATTCTTCAACTATTTTTCGTATACTTAGCCTATGAACTTAATCATAGGCTCTTTTTTTATGCTATTATTTTCATAGCTCGTCTACTAGTGTAGAAGGAGTTACTTAAATCGTATGAACTTTATACGATTTATGCTATAATCATCTTAGGCCGAGCATGAGAAATTCCAAGTGAACCATGCTAGCTTGATGTACAAATCCAAGTTAGGCATATGGATTTATTAGTATTGATCTATAGTCATACCAAGCGTGACTGATTAATATTATTTTTATGCAAGTCGACTACAAAGAAACATTGTTTTCTTACCACTGAATAGAGTACATTCTAGAAGTACTTGAAAGGTGGTTCTTTTTATATAAAATTCATACTGATATGATATAATCATATTGCTAGGAAAAGTAGAGCGATAAAGGCCCAAGCTCTCTTTGGTGTAGTGCAAATTGTAGACGTGCAATTGAATCTTAACATTTCTCTTTGGGCACTAGCATAAACAACAACAAAATGTGACAATTGCTAAAAGCTCCCCTTTTTAAAAGTTGTCACCAAAACGATTCCATACCACATCCACATCAGGTATGGTTTTTTTGTTTTTTTAACAAATCATATAATTAAGGTGTTATATTATTGATGTGTTAATTGTGACACGCCCTTTCTGATAAATATTCTTTACCAAAAAAGTCTCCATGCCAGCAGGAGGCTTTTTTGTATGCCTATATATAATAATAAGGAAGAGAATTTACGAATCTGTGGCATAAAACTTTGGTGCAGTGGCATATAAAATGGAATATTTTTTAAAATTTTACAGAATAAAATGTAGTAATATAGGTGAAAATATGAGAGAATTAGTGTAGTTAGAGGAGAAAGGAAGATTAACTTATTTACCATTTTAAAGGTAAGGGGTTAATCCAGAAAAAGGATTAATATGTTTAACAACGATTCAATGAATTATTATTCAACAAACACTTTAAAAAGTGCATTGTTGAAGTCTTATGCATGGATGGGTGTTGCTTTATTCATCACAGCAATTGTATCTTATGGCTTATATGCTACAAACGCTTTATTGATTTTGTTGAGTGCCATGCCATTTCTATTTATGTTGTTTGTGATTGCACCATTTATCTTGTCCATTGCCTTTGGTGTTTCTATGGCAAGATCTACATCAAGTACAGGTATGAAAGTCATGTTAGTGCTTTATGCCATCTGTATGGGTGTTTCACTTACTTCGATTGGCTATGTATATGATGTAGCTACAATTGGTACTGCTTTTCTAGTCAGTGCAGTTTACTTTATTAGTTTAGCTGTTATTGGTACAACATCAAAAAAAGATTTTACTAGCTTTGGCTCATTATGTTTGATTGGACTTTTTGTATTGATTATTACACAATGCTTTATGATGTTATTTAGAGTTAGTATGGATGTTCGCTTGCTTTCTATCATTACTCTATTGATTTTTACAGGCATCACAGTTTGGGATGTACAAAGAATGAATCGTTTATTGATTCAATCGGATGGTTCGGTCGTAGCACAAGATAAGATCGCAATCTTTATGGCTTTACAATTGTATTTGGATTTCTTGAATATTTTCTTAAGAATTTTACAGTTGATTGGCATGGGAAATCGAAATAATAAATAGGTGTATTCGTAATGGATACATCTATTTTTGTTTGTATTTTAAATGTATTCTTGTTAATATTATTGTATAAAGAACGAAAAGAAAACACTACATACTTAATTTAATAATGGATATTTTAATTGGACTAGCGTTTATAATTAAAGTATGTTTTAAAAGATTTATTAAAGTCTATGCTTATGGGATTCTACCTTATATACTTCTAGTTTCTGTTTTAAATATATATCATAGTATAAAAAATAAGGATTATAAATCCTATCGAATATTTTATTCTATATTTTGGATTTTAATGATTTTCATTCTGATCTTAACTTCATAAAGGGAATGTGTATGACGCATTTCCTTTTTCTAATTGTATATAAAAGGAGTAGTAACATGCTACTCCAAAGGTTTTTGATAGAAGTTTCCGTAGAAGTTTACTGTATTGTATGTATTGATCAATACTTTAGGATCGACCTTTCTTACGTTATCGACAACGTCTCTTAATTCATAAGTAGAAATAACGGCTTTACATACGTAATACTTATGATGACTGTATGCACCATAACATTCAAATACGCTCATACCATGGCGACAAGTGGCCATAAAAGCATCAATGATGGGGTCTGGATCGTTTGTTGTAAATTCAACGGTAATTTGTGCATATCTTTGATATAAAGATGAGATTGTCTTTGTAGATAAGAATTGGAATAGGATGGAATATCCTGCATAAATCCATCCGCATAAGTATCCAAAGATAATAATCATAGCGCAGTTATAGAAGAATACATAGTCCCATATACCTCTATGAATCTTACTAGAAACGTATTGGGCAATGAAATCCGTTCCTCCAGTAGATCCTCCAGCTCTTAGGGATAGGGAAATAGAAAAACCCCATAAGAAGCCTCCAAATAGAACATTTAAGATTTGATCTTCGAAGAACGGTTCAAAATGGAAGATAGAAATAAAGAAGGATACTAGAAAGAATTGTACACAACTCAAAAAAGTGAATCTGGGTGAGATGTGTTTGTAACATAGGATGGCTGCAGGAACATTTAAAGCGATGATTCCAATTTGAGTAGGAAAATTAATGTTTACTAGAGCACAGACTTTATTGATTAATAGAGCAAGTCCTGTAAATCCTCCTGAGATTAGGTTGCATGGTGCCATAAATACATTCATGATATAACATTGCATGAAAGCACTAAATACAATCATTATGGTCGACGTTAACAGTCTTAGCTTCTGTTCTTTTTGAAGCTGGTGAATAATGTGTTGCATAATATAAAATACCTCTTGTTCATTGACCACATTATAATAGGTCATTTGTCAAATAAGTTCAACCAAAAATGGAAAATGTACATTTTTTAAAAAAATGTAAAAAAATTAAATTTTTTCTTGCTTTTTATTTTACGTTGAGGTATTATATATGGGCAGTCAACGAAATGGTTCCGTAGCCAAGTGGTAAGGCAATAGACTGCAACTCTGTGATCATCAGTTCAAATCTGATCGGAACCTCCATTTACATGGGGTCGTGGCGGAATAGGCAGACGCAACGGACTTAAAATCCGTTGGGAGAAATCCCGTGTGGGTTCAAGTCCCACCGTCCCCACCATTATTTGGAAAGATAGCTAGAAACTTTTGTTTCTAGCTTTTTTCGTGCTTATTTGGACAGCATAGTGACCAAGTTTACCATATATATATCCTTAACTTTGTAAAAAATGTATAACTACAATTGAATTTTTAAATGAATAGTTG